>Ga0209064_1000039_pt1 | contig 278503 bp, 273 predicted proteins | sample Inofromicrocosms_FD_187498 | JGI IMG/M metagenome (GOLD analysis project Ga0209064, IMG submission 187498) | Mouse cecum microbial communities from Vienna, Austria - Inoculum for glucosamine and mucus D2O microcosms (SPAdes) (version 2) | ecosystem: Host-associated > Mammals > Digestive system... | reverse complement strand
AAAATTTTAAATCAGACCCAGAAGAAGCAAAAATAGCCACATACTTTTCAATTAAGAAAACCTCACAAACAGCGTATTTATGCTGGCTGTGAGGTTTTTACCCTTTCTCAACTGTCAAAAACAGGATTGTGTCTATCTCCTTCCGTATTGGATGTTCTTAATACGATCTGTAACAGAGGACCATCTCTTTTCACAACGTGAATAGTTTATCATAACATAGGGAGGAATGCAAGTGTTTTTGGGAAATCCATATCCCGGCCATTTCCGCTCCTCTTGCCGCCGCCATGACATAAAAAGGCAGAAAGGATATTAAATATCTGGACCTTGCTTCAAACAAAAGATTAAACAGGATAATTCCAAGTATTATCAGAAAAATCATAGCATATTCTGCTTTGACTTCTTTGCCGCCCTTTCTCACTTCAAAGACATTCAAACCTATAAACAGACATAATGCCAGCCAGATTCCCTGCACAAAATACTTATAACAGGCATAATATTTCCCGTTTATGTAGAAAACATTTCTTAAGAAAGACTGTCTTGATAAATCAAAATTCAAAAAATTCATGCCGCCTTCGCCGCCAAAGAAAAAGTTTCCCTCACTATGTATGCGGCATAACTTTTTCCACTGCCTTACAGCTAATCCGGCTATGCCCATATTCTGCAAACGTTCTCTGATCACTTCAAAATTCTTTTCCTGTTTTTCCTTTTTGGTTTCTGCGGATAAAGTAATTGCAATATCTTCCTCCGTATAACATCCGTAATTATCGTTTAACCCCAGCATCAAATAATGTGAATAGGAAACGCTTCTGTTTTCATCAATGATAAAGTCCTTTTGATACTTAGCAAAACAGTTCCATAAAAAGGCAAATAGCACGAAAGTAAAAAATCCTCCTGCTAATATTACCAGAACAGATTTTTTATGATAGTGAAACAATGCATAAATGATACAGACGGCTATAAACGCAATCACTACCGTGGGCTTTATTTTAAATCCTGTAAACAACAAGATTCCTAAACCCAGGGAAATCAGTAAAGTTAAATATCCCGGAAATTGCTCTTTACTATTTTCTATTATTTTAAAATAGAATAAAACAATTCCTGTCACAAATGGCATAGACGCTAAATCACTGTAAGGAATTATAATCCAAGGAGATGATCCGATCAACAGTACGAAATAAAACAATGTGAATAATCTTCCCCGCTCTCCCAAAAAACGTTTGGATAAAGAATATAACAATGCCAATGTAACATTCATAAAAACCAGATTCAACAACGCTCCCGCTAAAAAACGATTTTCAAAAGACACAGAAAATATCCTGAAGATACATCTGTAAATATAAACCAGAAAAAGGTTATTGGGATAAATGGAAAGATATGCGCCTGCTTCTTCCGGCATATTTCCAAAAGCTGCATTGATAACCATTCCTGCATCCCATCCCACCTCAGAATGCAGTTGAAAAATCATATAGGTCTGATATATAAAAACAACGATCCATCCCAGTAAATAAAATCTGATTTCTATTTTGGAAAAAATTGACGAGAGAAACCAGGAAAGCACTGTCAACAGCAATAAGCCAAAGAAAAGGCCTAAACTCTGTGTTCCTTTATCATATCCCAGCCAGCTTTCATTAGAAACCAGATTTTTAATTGTGACAACTGTTATCATAGTTGCTACAAAAATAGGCATATATTTTATTATCTTTCGTAATATTATTGGTATTTTCAATTTTTGCGCCCCTTTTTAGCGAATAATTCGCTAAAATGTAGTAAAAAAATATTTTTCCTTATTCCCTTTTTATTAAATATTTTTAGCTCAATTGCATATGATGATTTTAGCGGATTTTTCGCTAAATTACAATAGCGGATTTTTCACTAACATATAATCAGTATGATAACAATGTTACTGAAAGGGATTTAAATTATGTATAGGCGAATCCGGGATCTAAGAGAAGATAAAGATTTGACGCAGGTACAAATGAGTAAAATTCTGCAATGCAGCCAACGGGTATACAGCAACTACGAGCGGGGAGACATCGATATTCCCACTTCTGTCCTTATTAAGCTTGCCGATTTTCATGATGTTTCCGTTGACTACCTTTTAAACAGAACCAATAATTCCCAAACCAATCAGTAAAGGCGTTAAAATCCTTATTATTTGATTTTAACGCCTTATTATCAGTGGGTTTGATACATATTCTATTCTTTTACGTTTTCTTTTCTGCTGCTAATCAGCATCCAGCCTATGCTCACGCCTACAATCATGACCGCCGCCAGAATCAGCATACCGGAAATCCCCAGTTTCTCCTTAAACAGAACCGGAAAGATTTTTTGCAGCTGCTCCGGGTATTTACTGATCAGCACCGATAGCAGATTATTCAGAAAATGCACGCACATGGAAGCTGCTATACTGCCCGTCTTATAGGCTGCAAGGGTTAGTCCCAGGCCCACAATGCCGATTGTAAACATCTTGATCAGACTCATATGATAGGCTGCAAAAATAAGGGTTGTTACCAAAACCGTTACCACCGGCTTACATTTATTTTTTAAGGTTCCCATGACAAAGCCCCTGAACAACAATTCTTCCCCAATTGCCGGCATTAATGCGACCACCAGTACCAGTAAAGATACGGGCACTTCCGTAAGCATATTATCAAGCTGGGTAAGACCTTCGGCGCTGTCCGGGAATACGGGCATAAGGAGTCCTCCTATAAGCAATGCGCCTAAAAAGGCGCCGATTCCCATAAATACGGACCCTAAAATCTGTAACGGCTTGACAGGTTTTAAGGAAAACAGCTTTTTCCCATCGGCCTTTATGTACCATGCATATACAAGGGGACAAAGCAGGATAATCCCCTGCTGGATGGCAACGCCGGCAAAGCCCCATTTTATCTGGGCATAGGAGCCCACATAGAATATGAGCAGTAAAACCACACACAAAAGTAAAATCACATCCCCGAAACCGGGCATCTGTTTCTCTTTAATATCGCTTCTCTTTGAAACCAGCTTGATACTGCTTAGGCCTTCCGAAAACAGCACAGCCTCGCTGTTGTATATTTTCCCTAATATCATAATTGCCAATAAGCTGTAAGCAACATTGGAAAACAGCACAATGGCAAAAAGGCCGTAATTATAGCTGAACTGGAACAGTCCTTCCACCAACAGCGCCACGTTAATGATAGGGATTGCCGCCGTCTGGGCTGTCAGTTCCATATCAGGAATCATGGTCACATAGCTTCCGAACATAAAGATCAGCATAACAGGCGTTGCATAGTTATTTGCCTCTTTAAAGCTTTTTGCAAAGACGCAGGTACACATGCAGACCGCCGTTACCAAAAGAGCAAAGAACATCATTACGATCAGGGTAAACAAAATTCCCGGAATAAAAGTTTCATAATGGATGGTTATGTTCATATTATCAGCCATAGAGGACATGGAGCTGGATACTAAGAATACCATAGCCCCTCCCATGGAAAAGACATTGAGCATTGCCGAAACACAGGCAATAACCGACACTGCCAGGAATTTACTCATGATCATTTCAAAATTGGTCACAGGAAGGGTCAGAAGTGTTTCTAAGGTGCCCCGCTCCTTTTCTCCCGCCGTTACGTCAATGGCAGGATAAATTGCCCCAAGCAAAATGCTCACTATGATAAAAAAAGGCATCATGGAACCAAGAAGATTGCCCACGGATTCCTCTGTAGAGGACAGGTCTTCCCGCTGGAAACTGATAGGATTTAACAAGGTCTCCACATCCAGCCCCGCATCTTCTATTTTCTGCTCTCTCAAATTTTCCCTGTATAGATCAAACGCCGAACCCAGCGCCGAAACCGCCGTTGAGGATTTATCCTTTGCCGATAAATAATTCAGGGTATAAGCACCATCTGCTGTTTCCCGTACAAATGCATCGATTTCTTCCGCATCCAGCGCTTCCTCATAATTATTCACATCCACAATTTCTATCTGATAACCGATATCCTCTTTATTTTCCGTAAAAATCGTTTCAAATTCCTTTTCTACTGCCTTCTCCGTGTCAAAGGCCACCAGATAAGTTTTTTCCGCCTGACTGCTCATGATGGTGCTCATTAAAACGGACATGCCGATAATCAGAAGGGGATACAAAAGGATCGGTATGACTACCATGGTAAATAAAGTCTTTTTATCCCTTAATATGTCTCTCAATTCACGCTTTAGCAAAGCGGTCATTCTCTTCATATTCATACCGCCTCTACCTCCTCCATAACCCTATGGAACGCATCCCTTAAATTCCCCGCCTTGCACTCCTCCATAATCTGCGCAGGGCTGCCTTCCCGCACAATCCTGCCCTTATAGATCATAATGATCCTGTCACACAAAAATTGTGCCTCTTCCAGATAATGCGTGGAGTATAATACGGTTTTTCCACGTTCCTTTTGTGCCTTCATAAAATTCACAATGGCATCCGCACTTAAAATGTCCAAGCCCAGTGTAGGCTCGTCAAATATGTAAATATCCGGCTCATGAATCAGGCATCTCGCAATAGAAGCCCTCTGGGTCTGTCCTGTGGAAAGCTTCTCTATGCGGTTATCCAAAAAGCTCTCCATATCAAGCACTTTTCCGATTTCTTCTACCCGCCTTACGATTTCTTCTCTGTCAATTTCATAGATTTCCCCAAGCATATACAGCATTTCCCTTGTGCTTAAGCGATGATACAGCTTGGTATTGCCGGAAAGATAGCCGATGGAACGTTTTAGCAAAACAGCATCCGTAATTCTGTTTCCCTCTTGATCCTCAATTTCCACGCTTCCGCTTGTAGGAAGCATCAGGGAGCCTAACATCCTTAAAAGGGTAGTCTTTCCCGCGCCGTTAGGTCCTAATATTCCCAAGATTTCTCCCTGTTCAACCTGAAAGGAAACGTGGTTTACCGCATAAAATTTTTCTTTTTTGCTTTTCTTTTTTTTCTTTTTCCCGTTTTCCTGTTCCAAAACAGTGCGTTCAAACTGCTTGCACAAATCATTTGCAACAATCATTTTCTGCCCTCCACTTTTCGTATAAATCCGGTCTCCGCTCTTTTGTCCTTTCAAGGGATTTTTCCAGCCGCCACTGTTCGATCAACTTATGGTTGCCGTTTAAAAGCACAGGCGGCACTTCCTTATCCCGCCACACCCGGGGTCTGGAATACTGGGGATATTCCAAAAGTCCATTTCCGAAGGAATCCGTCATTGCCGACTCGTCATTGTTCAACACACCCGGCACAAGCCTTGCAATAGCGTCAATCATAACCATGGCAGGCAGCTCTCCGCCGGTCAGTACATAATCCCCTATGGAAACATAGTCCGTGACCACCTCTTCCAAGACTCTTTCATCTATGCCTTCATAATGGCCGCATAAAAAAATCAGGTCATCCTCCCCGGCAAGCTCTTTGACCATCTGCTGGTTAAATACCCTGCCCTGGGGAGTCACATAGATGACTCTGGATTTTTTCTCCTGCTCTATTCTATTCAGAACAGCCCGGACACAGTCATACACCGGCTGGGCCTGCATCAGCATTCCGGCACCGCCGCCATAGGTGTAATCATCCACCTTCTGGTGCTTATCTAACGTATAATCCCTGATATTGACTGCCTCTGCCCGGATACAGCCCTTCTCCATGGCCCTTCCCAGAATGCTTGTATTAAGACCGTCCATTATCATTTCAGGAAATAATGTTAAAACATGAAAATACATATGTCAATTCCTTTACTTTCGTTAATTTTCGTTGTTTTCACTATCTTCTATTTTTATTGCCCTTAGACTTCATTATTTTCACTCGTTTGCTTTTACTCTTATGCTATTCGTCCCTGTCGGATACCGCATCATCCATCAGTCCCGGCATGACATGAGCAAGGATTTTCCCCTTCTTCATATCCACCTGCAGAATACATTCCTTAATTGCAGGAAATAAATACTCTTTTCCTTCCTTCGACTTTATGACATAAACATCGTTGGCTCCGGTCTGCATCACATCCGTCAGGGTGCCGATGGGTTTTCCCTCTTCATCCTCTACTGACAGACCCATTAAATCCGCAACAAAATATTCATCCTTTTGACATTTCACAGCATGCTCCCTTGTCACTAACAGCCTGCAACCTTTATAGGGCAGAATATCATCTAAAGTGTCAAATCCTTCAAATTTCAGAATGGCAAACTGCTTGAAAAATTTCACACCGGTTACCTTTACCTCTTTATTCCCCTGAGGCGTCTCCAGAATATAATCCTTGTTTTTCTTAAACCTCTTTACGTCATCCGTGGTAGGGAACACCTTCATTTCCCCCTTAACACCATGGGTAGAGGATAAAATGCCTACCTGTAATAAATCTTCCATAATAACTTTTCCTTTCCTTTTCTCTATACACACAGGAAATTCCTGACCTTAAAACAAACGACCTGCAAAAAGACGCCATTATCGTTTTCTGTTTCATGGCTGTCAGTAAAATTGTATTATACTTTTCTGATTTATACAAATTATTTTTGTAAAATGCGTTTCCAATTCCGGCGCATATATCCTATTCTGATAATCATGATCGTATGCAGATCTTCTATTATCTTATAAAAAACATAATAATTTTTATGGGGCATACACCGGATTTCTTTAATTTTTAAAATATCATCTTGAATAAAGGAAAATATATATGGAAAAAATTGTAATTTGAAAATAGATTTTCTGAGATTTTGAATAAACTTTTTTGAAATGCCTGGTTCCGATAATTCGAACGTAATATATCTGGAAATATCCTCAATATCTTTTTTTGCCTTTTGTGTAAGCTTGATTTGATATTCAGCCACCCGCATCATAGCTTTTTTCTAATTCGTCAAAGACCGATTGAAAATCCAAAAGATTCCCATTTCGAATATCTTCTAATCCGTCTTCTAAAAATTTTTGGAATTCCACACCTGAGACTTCCTGATCCAGATAGATTCTTGCTGCTTCCATCATAAGCACCTCCTTTATTGATAGTATTATACTACTTTTTCATTTATTACACAACTATATTTCAATCAAGATTTTTCGATCAAGATTTCTCTAATAGTGGCCTGAACACCTCTGTTATAATGGAAAGGTAATTTTTGTATAACAATCGTCGCGCACCCGCATAGCGGGTGGTTTAACGTTGAGTACATTTCCGTTTCTCTGTTGAGAAACTCCAATGCACTCAACAGGGTCTATCCGACCCATAATAAAAGAACTCCGGCGCTCAGTATGATACCGGGCGCCGGAGTTTTTGATTATTCATGCTTTCTGAACAGGCTGCCAATTATTCAGTTATAGGGAACTGCATATTGGGAATGTCCAGATATGCAATAAGGAGAAGAAGATTTCTGATTTTCCTCTATACGCATCCCTCCGTTTTACACATGAGGACGATTTTTATTACCCTATTTCCAGGCGGTTCTCACTCAAATCCCCATACCATTTTTTATGGTAAGGACATTGTAAAACCCAAATGTCCGAGCCGATCATTCGGTCAGTTTAAAAACAGCCTGAATTGTTACAAAGCTCGGACATTTCAAAATTTTTAGTCAGTATCCATGTGTCACTGCTACAGCTTTATGGTATCCACAATGGACAGATGCCCGATTTTTTTTGATTGGCCGCCTGAATCGTATGCCCTTTGTAAGTCATGGATAAAGCAAGGAATCAGGCTTAAATCATCTTCTACATATAATATCTTTTTTTCATTCATTTTTTCCATCACTCAGGATGTCTCTGACATATAAAAAGTAAAATTGAAATTTCCACAGCCAACAGAGCCAACAGGACATACAGCAGTACCGGCCAGACCGAGACGCCTCCCGCAAGCAGCAGCATAACCACCGGAACCGCATATTTCCGAGGGTAATGCCACATGTCGCTTTCAATCTTCCAGCCACGGATGGGATAAAACCATTCCAGGAGCACAGACAGCACTGCACTCTGCAGGGCAAAGAAAACAGCCCCGGCAATCATCAGGACAGTGACACCGCCGTTTTGTATCTGCCAGCTACAGAGGAATATCACATCTGCAGCCATATTACAGGAAAAAATAAACAGGCAGTATGGGATGCAAAAGTGCCGTCTCTGTCCGGGCAGGAAACGGACTGCCTGCTCCAGGTCACGGTCGCAGGACAGCAGGATGCAAATAGGAGTATTTAAGGATAGAATCGCAAACCCCACCGGGACAACAAACAGCCCGGCCATTTCTCTTAAAAAATACGGCATTACAACGGCTACGCACCACATCACAGCAGTATTGACCAGATAATTCTTGTGGCAGCTCAGATACCGGAAAAAGTACCGCCATAAAGAACCCCTCTTCCGTTGCTTAATAGCATGGCTTTTCTCACTCTCCCCCTGATAAAATGCGTATCCGTCTGCCTTCAGCAAAATCAGAATAGCAACTAAGCTATTCGCAAGCAACAACAGTCCAAGCCATGTCCTGCCTCCACAAAATATAATTGCGGATACTATGGCAGCAGCCCAGAGCCCGCCCGCATACCAGTATTTTCTCAAGGAATAGGCCGCAGCAGCTATAAGGACCGCATGAAGCATACTGATGGCCATTCCTGCCAGCTCTATGGGCTTCCATGCAGACACAGCCAGCAGGACCGCCAGAAGCAGCCCTGTCTTTGTAAGAACCGTATATCCTCCCAGTGCCGACACATAGGAGAAGACAAACTCCTGGGGGTGCTGCGGCAGCATCAGCATATGTTTCAGTTCCACAGCGTTATCTCTGGAAGAAAGCGCCTGCCACATTACGCCTGCAGTAAAGGCGTTTATCATCAGGATCCGTACAGAGGCTGCAACCTGCACCTGAAAACCTGCGATATACAGCCCCCAAAATACGATCACATCAAGCAAGAGCGTCCGGGGCAGCCGCTCGTATCTTACCCCAAACAATTTTTTTGCAAAGGCTTTACCTGTCATCTTCATCATGCAACGCCTCCCGGATATCCGCGGCATTGATCTGCCCGCCTTCAAAGGTCTGCCGGATCTTACCGTCCTCCAGGACAAATACCCGGTCAGAGGTCAGCGTGATGCTCTCCAGAATGTGGGAGGAAAACAGCACAGTTCCATGCTCCTTATACCCCAAAATCAGCTGATACAGATATTCCGTGCTCTGGAAATCCAGGCCATTGACCGGCTCGTCCAGAAGGAGCAATCTGGGTTTCAGGGCAAAAGCCGTGATCAGAAACGCTTTTTTCCGATTCCCGGTTGACAGCTCCCGTAACAGGGTATCTGTATATTCTTCAAAGTGAAAGCCCTGTACCAGTTCCGACACATCGGCCACCTCTTTCCCATAGGCAGTGCATACATAGGCCAGGTATTCCCGGAAAGTAAAATACGAAAAGGAATTGTCCTCGGCAAACACCGTATAGCGGCAGAGCTTAAAGTCCTGACTCCGAAAATCCACAGGAGCGCCACGAAAGCAGATACCCTCTGAACGAAAAGTAGGGAGCAATCCAGAAATCACCTTCAGAAATGTGCTTTTCCCGGCTCCGTTCAGCCCAATCAGACCTGCCACTTCGTGCTCCGCCAAAGAAAAAGAAAAACCCGAAAGTACCATTTTCTCTTCACTGTACCACGCACTCAAGTTTTGAACAGTTAGGAGCGTTTCTCCCATCTTACCTTCCCCCTTTGCCATCCTTCTCTTTTTTCCATGTCGCATATGCGGAGTACAGAAATACACCTGCCAATAACAGATAAAGCCCCATCATTGGGAAGTTGCCGGATACCCCGCATACAATGGCTGCAACCAGCCAGATTAGACCAATGATTCCACGAATATAAATATGACGCATTATTTTTTACCTCCTTCATTGCTTATGGTTCGTAATTTATATAGGGAATATATTTATCTATCAAATCATAATCCTCTTTTGAGATTGTATATACTCCATTATCCGTCTGCTCAATAAAATCTTTTCCTCCATCTTCATATAGAAATAGTCTGCATATTACATTCCCTTTACTGGTAAAATCTACATTGATAATGTTTTCCACACGGACCGGAGTACCTATCCCACCACTCTCTGTAGCGGGTTCTGTCTCTTCTAAAATACTCAGGATGTTTTTCACATCATCTTTGCTGCTTATCACAATTGGACTGTCAGAATTGTCTTATCCGCTTTCAAAGCCTCCACTCCTCGTTCTATTCATCAACCTCAATCATCCGTTTATATACACCCGAAGAATTTTCATCAATCATAATTGCGTCCACACATTTTTTATAAAAGCTGACGGCGGATTTTGTGGGCCATCCAATAATGGCATACGCATAGCCAAGCTCCCGCATGGATTCCAGCGCCTTTAACAGTAAGGCTTTCCCCACACCCTTTTTTCTTTCACTTTCCAGCACAGCCATAGGGCCGAAAAAATTTTTGGCTGTCGCTTCATAACATGCGAAACCGATAAGTCCCCTTTCTCTGGTCGCAATATAACAGGTAACAGGGTTATTAGAAAAAGCGGCCCGCACTTCATCTGAATAATCATCTTTTGCACATGTCCTGGCGAAAGCGATGATTTTGCTCCTGTCAGGCGCTAATGCCTTTTTGATTCTGATACCACTCTTGGATAAATTTTCTTCTATGTCGTGTGAATAGGGAATATTATATAGTTTTACCAACATATCTGCCATGTGATTACCTCCCAAGATACCGGTTGTAATTTGTGTTTCCCAGAAAACGGAGGTAATCAGTCAATCTTATGAAAACACACTGTCTGTTCTTTCATAGATATTTTCCCGACCTGCCAGCCATATTCTGCAAGCTCTTTCTTATATTTCAGAAACGAATGGTCAATCGGTATCCCCGCGATCTCCTGAATCTCCTCAAAGGTCAGCTGAAATGATTCCTTTTCGCTTTTCTGCACATATTCCCACAAATCATTGTATTTACTCATTACCGTTCTCCTCTCTAATGATTACATAAATCCAAAACCTTCTGAATCTGTATTCCGCTTTACAAAACCTGAAAAAACACGGTTATAAACATAATGATTCCTACCACAATGGCTGCTATGCCAAAGAAATAGCTTCTCTTATTTCCATTTTTTCCGTCAACAATCCAAACCAAGCCGCGAAGTATAAGAAGCAACCCTACAAAAATCGGGATGAATTTTTCAACAGCTTCTGTCATTTCTTTTCCCCTTTCTGCCCTCTCTTTTTCTTAAAAACATAAATGACAGTATTGATGATACATAACAGCACGAAAAGACTTGTAAAATTAATCCAAATATCCCTGTACGCTGTTTTTGCCAAAGGTTCCCGCAATCCGCTGAACCAGACATAGGCGAACGCCAACAGCTGAGAGGGAATATATGCAATCAAATATCTGAGAGCCAAAGGCTTAACGGGCAGATTCGTGCATAGCTCAAATGCTGCTATCCCGATCAGGAGAATAATAGCCCTGTCTAATTCGTGCCAGTTACCGCTTGGGTCTTCATAAATGCCGTTACAAAGATACAAAACGCTGCTTAACAATGTAATTGCTGTATATATTACCGAATAAATCGACACAATACGAATTAATTTTTTCTTATTCATTTTATCTCCTTTCTAAAGCTGCAGCCTAGCGCATTGATCCCTATACCGAAACAGAAAGGTTCGTACCGGATTCCGGTTTCCGTTCTCGTCCTGGCCTACCCGGTACAGTCCCGTAGGCTTTTGCCCCGATTTTTCACTGCTGATGTACTCGTCCTTTGGTTCGGACAGTCTGCCGGAGTTTTTCTCCTCTGCAGCCTTCTCTGCATCCTTTGCCTTTTCCGCCCTCTCGGCGGCCATTTTTTCCTTTACCCGTTCTGCGTAGTCGGCGCCAGAATGATCATAATTTCCTTGAATCTGCATTGCCATAAGCGTGTTCTTCCTTCAAATTGATATTGTCAGGAAACTTCTTTGCAGCCGCTCCCCGCCGAAGACAGCTTCCTTTTTCTTTTTTCGGCTGTAGTAAGTAGCATTTTAATCCATTTGCTGTGTGCTGTTTTCTGGATGCTGTGGAATGATCAGCAGCACATGGAGGACAAATACATTCTCCTGTGTCTCTATATTCATGGCGCCACCATATTTTTCAGCCACCTTTTTTACATTTGACAGACCTGTCCCTTTTTTGAAGATTCCTTTCCCGTAGTAGCTGTTCTGGGTTTCTATCATAAGGAAATCCCCCTGGATCCGCCCGGACACACGGATATACCCATTCGGGCATCCCGTAATACATGCCCCTGAGGGGGCGGGCGGACTGTCGTCCGACAAGGTATACTTTTCTATGCCGGCATCCAGATTTTTTACTGCATGGATTGCATTATCCAGTGCATTTGACAAGACAATACAGATATCAATATCTCTGATGCCACAGGGATATGGCAGAAGAAGGGAACAATCCACATCTATCCCCATGCTTTTTGCAATCCCCAGCTTGTTCCCCACCAGAATATCCACTACCGGATTATTGGTACTGCAGGGGAATGACATTTTTTCCGCCATATCGTCCAGATCCTCCATATAGGTTATGGCTTCCTCCAGTTTTCCATTCTGCAGGAGCTTTTTTACCACTGCGATGTGGTTTTGGATGTCATGTCGGAAGGACTTTGTTTCATTGTAACGGGTTTTCGCTTCCTCCACATACTGGTTCAGGGAATATTCCTGCTGTTCCAGCAGTGAAATTTCAGTGCTTAAACGAAAACTCTGCTGCAGTTTCTTATAGGAAAACAGGATGCAGAACAGACTGGCAAGTCCCAGAAAATACATGAACAGCATCTGCCCATGGCTAAAAAAGTGTTCTGCAGGCCCTTTGTCCACCGAGATCTCAAACTGGAAATCATATTCAATCGCATTGATATAGCTACTCATAATATATATCATCAGGATCGGAATGAAAATCAGAACCATCTGCTGCATTCCCATTGTGGTTTCAGGAGTATCCACGGGATCAAGATCATCCCGGGAAAAATAACGGTACACCATATAATAACAAAAACCGGTCAGAGCCAGTGATGCCGCCTCACTGATCAGCATGGCCGCAATATTATCTGTCTCATGGAAAAAGGCGGGCAGCCATGGGTATGGAAGACTAATCATCGAGTTTACAATTCCGCCGCAAAGCAGCATAATTTCCGCTGCCAGAGCCGCATACAGAAGGGAATACTTAAAATCTGCATGGCAGATAACAGTCCCGTATGCTGTGAACAGAAAAATAAGCACCACAAAGCCAGTGATTGTACTGGCCGGAATAAAATCATTGATAATCACTGCACCTACTGCAAACAGGAAATAAAAAGGAGGCCATATTTTCTTTTTCAGGATTTTTGCCATAAAATAAAACTGAAAGGATGTCTCAATCACGCCCATAATGTATATTTTGAAAAAATCTAAATACTCAGCCATGTTACTTGCCCCCATATGTAAAAAACCTTACATATTCTTCATATACTGCAGAACAACACTGGAAAACTCCTTACTCCGCAGCCGCGATACGGGAACCTCTTTGCTGTTATCCATATAGGCAGTCCCGTTCTTATATCCTTTTAAATGCTTCAGGTTGATGAGATAGCTCCTGTGGCACCGGAAAAAATGGCTGCCCAGCTTCATTTCCAGATTTTCGATCCGCTCATAATAATCAACAACCTTACCTGATATCAGATTCAGATATATTTTCCGGTCTATGATCTCGCAGAAAATAATCTCCTCCTCCCGGATGATGCGCCCCTCATATCCCTTTTGCACCAGCAGGCTGTCTTCGCTGACGTTTTGCATGGAAGTGTAAAGGCGCTCCATGGTCTTTTCAAACTGTTTTTCCTCCACCGGCTTTACCAGATAATCGTAGGCTTGCACCTCGAAAGACTGAAACACCATCTCTTTCAGTACCGTGATAAAGATCAGGAATCCCCGAAACTTAAAAGCCCTCAGCTTCCTTGCCGTTTCTATGCCGTCCATACCCTTCATTTGGATATCCAGAAACAGGATGTCGATCTGCCCGTCGTAGCTTAGCAGCTCTTCGCCGCTTGAAAATGTCAAAAAACAGATTTCCCTGTTCTTTTTACGGAAAAAATCGGAGGCCATTGCCCTTATATGATTGGACATATGTTTTTCATCATCACAAATTGCAATGTGGATCAATGCGCCACCTCCTCGCCATTATTCGTCAACGGCAAAAGAAAAACTTTTGCCGTTGCCACAGACTGACATTTTATTATAGCCTGTCCGAAATGCCATAACAATTTAATTGCCGTGAAATGTTTATCTGTTGCCGCGAAATGCTGTATAAGATCAATCACTCACGACTCACGACTCAGGCTCAGAAAATTTTACCCGAGTTAATTTTAACTTTGCGCCCTCATCTGCTCAACCAGAGATTGCTTTTTCTGCCTGCGCACCATCCAGACTGACAGGACTACCTCCATGCCAAACAGCACAAGGAGGAACAGCCCCATTTGCAGGAACGGGAACTGGTATGGGACAACTACGCCGGCAAAGGATTTTTTACTGACTTTTGCACAGACTGCCACGGAAATCGGCAGCCCCAGAATCAAGACTGTAAGCGCCGCAAAAAGCGCATGGCACATTCCCTCCGGTGCGAACAGGGCCGCCGAATCCAAGGAAAGCGAACCATGTCCGTTTGCTGTCTTCGACGCATCGAACAGTCCGGATATGGTAACTGTCACAGTTTCCTGACCCAAAATCAGCTCCATGGTGGCCCCAACATCCATGTCGGCATGGTGCTTCTGATAACCCGTACTCAGAAGGACGCTATGGGTATCCGCCGGCATGGCGCCGGATACCAGTGCAGCTTCTACATCCATGCGGTTTGAGTCCGTCAGTATGTCGCACATACCAGCCTCCGCGCTTTCGGAAGTTCTGAATTTTGCGTGCAGAGACCGGCGGGTAACTAGGACATCCACCACCCCGTCCACAGAAAGGATCTCCTGCCTTAAGTTTTCATCCAGCGGATTGCCTGCAGCCATGATCTCTTCCTCCGGCTGCTCTGAAGACAGATAAATTTTATAATCTCCGTCCGGGAAAAGCAGCCTTGCAGCCTGCTCCGGCGACCGGGTCAGAACCAGGGAAGACACCACCAGAAGAAGTATCCCGCCCAGGCTTAGGGACACTGCAATACTCACTGACTTTTTACGGTCGCGCCAAAAGTTTGCAAATCCCATAGATACGGGACTTAGTTTCCGGTGTTTCTTTCTGTTGTGTACCTTTTCCTGACCTGTGGAAAAATGCATTGCCTCCAGCGGTAAGATGCTCGCAGCTATTTTGATCGGTCTGTGAACCGAGACGGATACCATGAACCAGCAGATAGTATTCGCCCACCCGGGCAAACTCCGGCAGGTCTTTCAGCGCCGCCACATGGTCCTCCTCCACGCCGGTAAAGACCGCCTCATAGGTGTCGGCCACCTGATTACGCTGGATCTGCAATCGAAACGGACAGAACCGCTGACAAGCAAACCAGAAACGCCGCCAGGGCGACGACGACCACTACCATCAGGTTCCGGCGCTTCTCGCTTGCAAGGCTGCGCTTCGCAAGTTTTTTCACAATAGCGCCGGTATCATTTTCAAAAGGCCATGTCATGTCCTCCACCTCCTATTCCGTCACACGAAGCTGCTCTACGACACTATTTTTTCTGCAATACCGGCCAGCCCATTTTGTAAGGGCCAATTGAAGCATAAAAACTAACAGGACATATAAGAGAACCGGTACTACAGGAAAAGTATAATTTACGAAGCTGAATCCAGGCACAATCCCTACAGCAGAGCATATTGCTTTTCCAATTCCCAGACCGCAGATAAGGGAGGCGGCAAAACTGCCAACCGTTTGAAATGCATTTTCAAATCCTATCATATGATAAAGCTGTCTGTGACTTAAGCCAACCGCCCGGAACAATCCCATTTCTTTCCTTCTTGAAATGATATTTGTCATACTGGTATTGACCAGATTGATAATACTGAATATGACAATGACTGCCAACAGCGCATATGCCGCAATGGAAATTGTGCTGAATACGCTTTTGTATTGCATCGTCATATCTTTTAATGTCTTCAGGCGCAAAGTATCGCTTTCCAAAACCAATGAATGTAATTCATCCTCAATTCCGGCATAACTGTCTGTCTTTGCCCGGATCACAAACGCACTGTTTGCATTATAGGAAACCGTCTGTTCCATTTCACCTGCCGGAAGGATAAAGCTGGCAGAGCTGTCCCTGTCAAAAACAATCGCAGATACGGTATAAGTAAGGATGTTTCCCGCCTGTGAAAAAGTGACGGTATCGCCCACCTCATAGTTCTTTTGCAGGTATTCTAATTCCGGGCTGCCCATGTTAATGATAAGGGAGTTTTCCCCTGTATGGTCATAACCCGGCAATTTCCCGATCATTATCTTGTTCTTTAATTCCTTATAATCCTCTGTGTTCATACTCCGGATTGCCGTGTCCATTCCATCTATCCCGACGCATATTTCCTGCTGGCAGATGATTTCATCTACCCCGTCAATTGACAAAATATCATTTTTCAATTCATCTGTCAGTAGATTGTTTTCCTGCAGCTGAGTGAGGGAAAACGTAGGCGTGACCAGCGCCCGGTTCAATTCCACCACATAACTTCCCTCATAAGGGAAGGCCTGTTTCGCCCTTTGCTCAGGATCAAGGGAGGATAGCAGGGAAGAAATCCCTATAAACATCGTTCCGCTCAAAGCCAGTGAAATAAAGGTCAATATACTTTTCTTCCTGTTACGGGACAGGTTCATAGCCGCAAGTGAAAACGGCGTAAGATGCTTCCCGCTCTTTTTCCTCTTTTTTGTTCCGCTATAACCGCTATAACGGAATGCTTCCACAGGTGAAGCTGACGTGGCAATCTTTGCCGGTTTTAAAACAGCGAGCCTTACACAACCAAATACAGCAATTCCTGATAAAAACGAGGTCACAATATCCGGAAGCAGCTGAAAAGCGCTCCGGTCTATCAGAAAAGATAACACCGCGCCTGCCATACATCCAAACGGAATGAAATGAAGCGCAAGATAGTTTCCTTCCCGTGAAATAATCTGTCTGATTTGCTTCTTCGTAGTACCAATCGTGCGCAGCTGTCCAAAGGAAGCTACATTATTTATAACCGAAATGTAAAATATATTATAGACAACCAGGGAACATACACCGATTAAGACCAACCCAACGAGCAAAACCGTCAGCACCGTCTCATTTGACATGTTATTGCTGTCAATGTATAAATTATTTACCTGAATGTTGTCTGCAGAGATCCCACAATCAAGGCCAATCGTCCGTATCAGCTCTTTTAATTCCGGATTGGTATATTTTGCAGTATCATGGACAGAAATCATAGCTGCCACCGGCCCAATGGAAAGAGCAGGGTTTTCCCGCACAAAATTCTGTGAAACAATAGCGTTATAAGCAACCCTGTCCCTGTCATTCTCAGCGGTTGTTTGAATAAAACCTGTAATCCGGAAATCTTTAGTTTCTAACTGACGGCTTGCCTGATTGCGATAATGAAGAGATATTGTGTCGCCGATCCCCGCTTTTAGATTCAGGGTATCTATATATCCCCTTTCCACGAGCAATTCATCCGCTGCCTGGGGCATACGTCCTTTCAACAGCGTGATGTTGGAGAGCTGCATGGTTGTTTCATCAGAACATACCATACCCATTGTGATGCCATTCTCCTGTTCCGTCATGCCGACAGACTGATATACACCCACTTTTTGAATATGGGGATCTTCTTTCAGCAAAGAGATATTCTCCTGTGAAAGGTTTTGGAAAATTCCCTGATATGCAGTTAATGCCGCATATTCATTTGTAATGTTATATGCATAAGAAGAAACAAACGCCATAATGGCTGCCGCCATAAATATAATAATCCCAATCAGACGATTCCTGAAACGGTTCTGTTCAATACGGGCATTTGATAACCTACGGGTAACAGCGCTTGTATCATTTAAAAAAGGCCATGTCATGGTCTGCCACCTCCTTACTCTACGATCCTGCCGTCCTCAATCCTTATGATTCGGTCAGCAAGCTGGGCAATCTCGTTATTGTGGGTAATCATGACAATGGTTTGGTTAAACTCCATACTGGTACGCTTTAAAAGCCCCAGCACATCGGCACTGGTCTTGGAATCCAGATTTCCGGTGGGCTCATCGGCCAGGATGATGGCCGGTTTGGCGATGAGAGACCGGGCAATGGCGACACGCTGCTGCTGTCCGCCGGAAAGGTTATTCGGCATATTGTGAAGCTTATCTTCCAATGCCAGCATCCTCACGATCTCGTCCATGAATTTCTCATCTGCCACATCGCCATCCAACTCCACAGGCAGGACAATGTTCTCATACACATTCAGGATCGGGACAAGGTTATAGTTCTGAAAGATGAAGCCGATGTTGCGGCGGCGGAAGATGGTCAGCTCCTCGTCGCACTTTTTTGCCAGCTCATCCCCACGGACAATGACGCTGCCGGACGTAGGCGTATCCAGCCCGCCCATCATGTTAAGCAGGGTGGATTTACCGCTGCCGGACGTTCCGACGAGCGCCACAAACTCCCCCTGTTCCACGGAAAGGCTGATACCGTCCAGAGCCCGGGTAACGTTCGGTTCACTGCCATAATACTTTTTCAGATCAATTGTTTGTAATACATTCATATATCAAATGCTCCTTTCAAGGCTTTCTACCTGTTGATAAGGACATTATAAAATCCAAATGTCACAGAAATGTCCGAATCGGCATAAAAAATGCGGCTGAAATGTTACAAGACTCAGACATTTCATCCGAAAACCTGCCACTGGCAGCTTTATCGGCACACTGCTGCGAAAAAATTTACGCCGGACAACTTGGAATGTCCCTCTGCTATGTGCTATCTTGTAGGGAGCATAATAGAAAATTCCGAACCCTTGCCCGGCTCCGAAACCACTTTGATATAGCCGCCCTGTCTCGTTACGATCTCGCGGGTCAGATACAGGCCAATGCCCACGCCCTGCTCACCATGTACTTCTTCCTCACGGTAAAAGCGCCGGAAAATGGCGGCCTGATTGCTCTCCTGAATGCCCTTGCCGGTATCGGACACACTCAGTTTTACATACATTTCCCATTGTTCTACTGAAATTCGGATGAACCCTCCGGCCGGGGTATATTTCACTGCATTGTCCAGCAAGTTGAACACGGCTTCCGCTGTCCACTTGCCGTCATGGGAAAGGCACAGATCCTCCGGACAGTCCACTGTTACGGATATATTCTTTTTCTCTGCCGCATATACGATGCCGCTTAAGGCCATCGCCAGCGTATCGATCAGCGGGGCGTCTTTCTTTTCCAACCGGATCGCTCCGGTTTCCAGCCGGGAGGTTTTCACAAGAGCCTGAAAAAGAAACTCCAGCTTGTCCGTCTGATTCCGGATGCCTTTAAGGAACTCCCGCTGTTCTTCTTCTGTGACAGACTTTGAAAGCAGCGTATCCGTTACCATTTTCAGATTGCTTACCGGTGTTTTTACCTGATGGGAGACATCCGACACCAGCATCTGCAGCTCCTGCCGTTCCTCATCCACCTTCCGACGGTTCTCCTGCATGATTCCATACAGCCGCGAAAGACGGTAGCTTATACGGGCAAAAAGTGTTTCACTGTCCGCAGCGCGCACAGGCTCTCCGCTTCCGCTTATCATCTGATCCATTGCCTGGCACAGTTCCCCAGTAAATACGGAAAGCCGTTTGCTGAAGGTAACCATCAGAAGAAACATCCATACAAGGGCACAAATCGTCAGAATCATGCCACAGGCCAGTACCCACATCTGTCCTGTTACCGCGAAGAAAACCGCGCAGATGGCCAGCATGGAAACTGCCATACCGCCGCTAACCAGCAGGAATATCCTTTTTACAGAGATTCTCCCCAGATTCATTTTTTCTCGCCTCCCATCCACTGATACCCAATTCCGTAAATCGTTTTGATATAAGTATCGCCATCAGCCTCAATCTTGCCCCGTATACGGCTGATGGAGGTTGTCAGTGTGTGTTCGTCTACATAGTTTTCATCCGCATCCCACAGCCGTTCCAGAAGCCGCTGCCTGGTCAGGATCTGTTTCGGGTTCTTGCAGAACAGGTACAGCATCTTATACTCCATGGGGGAAAGAGTAAGGGGCTTTCCATTCAGCGCAGCACTCTGCTCCGAAAAATCCAAAAACAGCCTGCCGTCATCATAGAAATCCTTTGCCAGCCCCCGGTGTTCCAGCATAGCGAACATGGCCCGTATTTTCCGCAGCAGCGCCCCTACGGAAAAAGGCTTGGTAATATAATCCACCGCCCCGACCTCATACCCCCGGATCTGGTCGCTCTCCTGGTCGTTGGCAGTCAGGAAAATTACCAGCGTGTCAGGGTTCTCCGGTTTTATGAGCCTGCACAGGTCATAGCCGCTGCCATCCGGCAGGTTGATATCCAGAAGTACCAGGTCATATTCCGTCTGCGTCAGTAACTCGGCAGCTGTGCCTGAATTCAGAGCTGATACGATATCATAACCCTCAGAAATCAGGTTGTAAGTCAGCGTTTTATTTAAAAGGGCATCGTCCTCTACCAGTAAAATCTTTTTCATATCCACACTCCTTTCAATTTCTATCATGAATGGCAGATTTTTGTCATTCATGATAGTTTAGCAGGCAAATGTCCGCGAAATGTTACAGCGGGCAGATTTTTGTTCATAATAATAAAATCCTCGCAGAGCGTGGATTCTATTATTCTTTACAATAGAATTTTCGCAAAACGTGGATTCTATTATTCACGACAATAGAATTTTGGGGTAGCGTAATTCTTTTGTTTAAAAACAAAAAATTCTTCAATCGGGGCTTCTATAGCCCTGGAAATATCAACTGCCAGCTTTAATGACAGATTATATTGCGCTTTTTCCAGGCGCATAATTGTTTCCCGGCGCACGCCTGCTTTTTCTGCCAGCTGCTCCTGTGTCAGGTCTTTCATTTACCGGTTTTTTTTAATCTGCATTCAAATTCTGCCATATCCTATTCCCCGCCTTCCTCTGCCTGGTCGTCATGGTCATACTAATACAGCAAGTATTCAGAGAGGAAAATCCCCAGGCCCAATGCAAGGGAAAAGATAATAATCGCAGCAATCAGGGTGTACTCAAGGTTTCCCCTGACAAAGAATGATCAATGCGACAAGATAAACATAAACAAGAAAGCTCGAAACAATCATCGGCAAATCCTGTATGTCAAATACATAATCCTTAAAATCCATTGGAACTACCAGACGGGAATCATTATAAGCTACCCCATTCCATGACGAAAGAAACACACTCAGCACACAAAGTATCCCACAGCCAATCCAAATTTTCTTTTTATTTGTTTTCATCCTATACTCATCATGTAATATCCCGTTTGCGATATACCTTTACCGCAATCCGGTACGAAACAAAAAACCATATGACAGAAATGATAAGTACAATATGGAAAGCCAGAAGGATATTTTCCTTTACAGGAAAAACCAAATTGATAAGAAGAACAAGCCCCGTAATAATCCCCGTTGACGCCATAAATGACATCATAAAGACAATCTGCGATTTCTCCGGGTCAAACAAATATGCACACGGCAGACTGATGCCGCCTGCAAGCAGGCATGCGCTCATCCCGATAGAGCCGTACAGCAATAGCGAGTGAAGCGTGATATCCATACCGAAACAGGCAAGGACGGCGCAGGGTACCAGCGCTGTCAGCATCCCCAATATGGCAAGCAGGATATAAAACAGAAACTTCTCACCAATGATCTGGTTCCTTGATACCGGCATGGTAATGACATTTTTATTCCATTTGGAAGCCGCGTCACTGGTAATACTGATAAAGGCTGCTGTTGTGGCGGCAACCGGAGCCAGAACCAGAATTGCGCTGGTTTCCAGCAAAAAGGATAGCCCAAAGCCCAAAACAACCAGGCTGACGATAGTTACAAGGATATTGCTCCTGGCAATATAGAGATCTTTTACCAAAACGCCTTTCATCACTTTTCCCCCTTTACATAAAGAAGCATAATTTCATCAATCGTTGCCGGGACAACCAGAGCTTTCGGATATTTTTTCTGCATCCTCTCCCGGTCTGAAACCAGTATCTGCCATTCATAGTCCATTTTACGGTACGAGATGATATCAGATTTATCCAGCGCATCAAACTGCGCCGCACCGCACTTGATGATGCCATACCGCTCGGTCAGTTCGTCTTTGGGTTTCTCAAAAACCACTTTCCCTTCATGGATAAATACGATATAATCTGCAATCTTCTCTAAGTCACTGGTAATGTGGGAAGATACCAGAATGGAATGCTCTTCGTCCTGCACGAAATCTAAAAGCATATCCAGAATATCATCCCGGACAACCGGGTCTAAGCCGCTGGTAGCTTCATCCAGAATCAACAGCCTGGAATGATGGGAAAATGCAACGGAGATTGCCAGCTTCATCTTCATTCCTTTTGAAAACTGTTTGATCTGCTTATCGGCCGGCAGGGAAAACTGTTTCAGAAGACGCAGATAAACCTGTTCGTCCCATGTCTTGTAAATATTTTTCATAACCCGGTTCAATTTCCGGGGAGAAAGGATTTCCGGATAATTGCTGCCATCGAACACCACGCCGATCTGTTCTTTGACATTCCCGTCCAGTTCCTCCCTGTCTAAAATAGAAACAACACCGTCTTCCTTTTGAATCAGCCCTAAAGCTGCATTGATGGTTGTGCTTTTTCCTGCGCCGTTTTCTCCAATCAGTCCAACAATGGATCCACTGGGAACGGTAAACGAAACATGATCCAAAACAAAATCCTTATAAGTTTTGGTAAGGCCTGATACCATGAAAGCATTTGTCATCGCTAATCCTCCTCGTACAATAATGTTAATAAGCTGATTAATTTATCAAGCGGTATTCCGCTCATACGGGCAATTTCTATGGCATCGTTGAAACACCCCTCTATCTTTTTCTGCTGTTCTTCCAAATAGAAGTCCTGATTCCTCACAGATACATAGCAGCCTTTCCCGGCTGTCGTTTCAATAAAACCATCCTCCTGCAGGATGTCATATGCCTTCTGCACGGTCAGAACACTGATCTGCAGCGATTTTGCAAGGGAGCGGATAGAGGGAAGCGCTTCCCCAGCCTTCAGTTCGCCGCTCATAATCTGCATTTTTATCTGTGACACAATCTGCTCGTACAGAGGACAACTTGCCTTATTACTTACAACAATCTCCAAACCGACACCGCCTTACCGTATTATACTGTATTATATAAACAAGTACAGTATAATACACAAAAAAAGCGATTGTCAAGTCAATTCTCTAACTTTTAAGAAATTAATTTTGCCACCACATCCGCACCATCAACAAATGGATTCAGCCAATACTGAAAGCAGGACGTTCCTCTGCCCGTTCCAAGTCCCGGAGATAGTTGGGCGACACTTTCTTGCAGAAAGAATCGAACATGGCACACAATGTAAAAAGGCCAATCTACATAAGGCAGATTGACCTTTACGGGCAAGATATACTTGCCTTGCACCATCTAATAGAAATGTCATCCTTTATAAATTTTGCTTTTTTTCAAATTCCGAATTTCACGCTGTATCCGCCTGCATACTCCCTGATTATCTTTCTCATTTGCAATCAGAACCGGCCTCAAGAGAAACCCTAGAAATTTCGCTTACCCATGTGTCTTTCTGCATATCCTTTTTCATAATGCGGTCAACGACAAATTCAAAAAATTCCCCAAAACCCTACGCCCTGGCCAATAAAAATCTGGTCCGCCATGTTATAAAGGGAATTGATGATTATTATGGCACCCTTTTGGGAATTATAATAGTTACAGATTGGCAGGTGTTCAAAATGGATGCACAGAACCGCATTAAGAAATAGATGGAAGAAAGAGGCTGGACGGATTACCGCCTGTTAAAAGAGGCAAACCTCTCCCATTCCACAGTCACAAATATGTTCAATAGAAATAATGCGCCAACGCTTCCTACTTTGGAGGCGATCTGTCGGGCATTTGGCATAACCTTGGCACAGTTCTTTGCCGAAAATGAGCTGGTGCAAATGACTGATGAGCAGCGTATCCTGTTCTCCAGATGGAATCCGTTGACTGATGAAGCGGGATAAGATCCAATGGATTTTATCCCACTTTTTTAATTACGGGTCTATCCGCCCCATAAAAAACGAAGATACCCTTTCGAATATCTCCGCCTAATCTCTTAGATGATTTCTACATCTACTTTCTTATTCTCTCCCAACGAAGCCGCTTTCACAACAGAGCGAATCGCCTTTGCAATGCGTCCCTGTTTACCGATCACTTTTCCCATATCAGATGGAGCAACATGAAGCTCAATTGTAACATGCTTTCCTTCTTCTTTTTCCGTTACAACCACTTCATCAGGATTATCAACAAGAGCTTTTGCGATTACTTCAACTAATTCTTTCATAATCCACCTCCAAAGTGTTATGACAGGTTTTCTGATCCGGCATAAATGCAATGCATTTATTATTTTTCAATTCCGGCATTTTTGAAAATTCTGCCAACAACCTCTGTAGGCTGTGCACCTGCTGCTAACCATTTCTTTGCTAACTCTTCGTTAACTTTGCAGGAATAAGGCTCTGTGTTAGGATCATAGGTTCCGATTTCCTCAATAAATCTTCCATCTCTGGGAGATCTGGAATCTGCAACTACGATTCTATAGATTGCGTTTTTCTTCTGACCCATTCTTCTTAATCTGATTTTTACTGCCATCTTTTTTCACCTCCGAAAATTTTAACTAATGTTTATCATGAACAGATTCCCTAAAAGGGAAATCTCATTCCACCTTTTTTACCGAACAGTCCCATTCCCTTTTTGCCACCCATCATGCCCGGCATCTGTTTCATCATTTTCTGGGTCTGTTCAAACTGCTTGATAAAGCGGTTTACAATGGAAATATCCACTCCCGCGCCTTTGGCAATGCGGTGCTTCCTGCTGGGATTTAACAGCTTGGGATTGTTTCTCTCTGCCGGCGTCATGGACAACACAATGGCTTCGGTCCTTGCCAGCTCTTTTTCGTCGATTGCCGCTTCCAGCTGTGCAGTGTTCATGCCCATCATGGAAAGAATGGAACCCATACCGCCCATGTTGCGCATCTGCTTCATACTTTCCAGATAATCGTTAAAGTCCATTTTGCCCTTCTTTACCCGGGCAGCCATTTCCTTTTCTTTATCTTCATCAATATCAAGGCTTTCCTGTGCTTTCTCAATAAGGCTTAACACATCGCCCATGCCCAAAATACGGTTCGCCATACGTTCCGGATAGAACTGCTCCAAATCCGAAAGCTTTTCTCCCATACCTGCATAGAGAATGGGCTTTCCCGTTACGGCTTTAACGGAAAGAGCCGCACCGCCTCTGGAATCGCCATCCACTTTGGTAAGGATGACCCCGTCCAGTCCGACTTTCTCGTCAAACTCTTTAGCCACGTTTACGGCATCCTGACCTGTCATAACATCCACAACGAGAATGGTCTGATGCACCGTAACTTTTTCTTTGATTTCCTGAAGCTCCGCCATCATATCTTCATCAATATGAAGACGGCCTGCCGTATCTAAAATAACCACATTGTGGCCGTTTTTCCCCGCATGCTCCAAAGCCGCCTTAGCTATGTCAACGGGCTTGTGGTTCTCTCCCATGGAAAAAACATCCACGCCCTGTTTTTCTCCGTTTACCTCCAACTGCTTAATAGCGGCCGGTCTGTATACATCGCAGGCAACTAACAGGGATTTCTTGCCCTTTAGCTTAAGCTTTCCTGCAAGCTTTGCAGTTGTAGTAGTCTTACCTGCACCCTGTAAACCGCACATCATAATTACGGTAATGGACTTTCCGGGCTGGAACTGTATTTCGGCTCCTTCTGAGCCCATTAAGGCTATCAGTTCCTCATTTACAATCTTAATAACCATCTGACCGGGATTTAAGCCGTTTAATACATCCACGCCTACCGCCCGCTCTTCCACGGTTTTGATAAACTGCTTTACCACCTTAAAGTTAACGTCCGCCTCTAACAGCGCCATTTTAACTTCCTTGCAGGCAGTCTTTACTTCTTCTTCCGTCAGACGGCCTTTGCTTCTTAAGTTTTTAAATACATTCTGCAGTTTTTCCGTTAAGCTCTCAAATGCCATGTATTACAACTCCTCCAAAATCTCTGCCGCCAGATGATGAATCCGTTCTCTGTTTTCCTGTAAGCAGCCTTCCGCCATGATATCCGCCGTTTCCTGGATGCATTTCAGCTTCTCCCTGATCGCAGTAAACCTCGCAATGAGATGGAGCTTATTTTCATATTCCTCCATAGCCTTGTCACAACGCTTCAGCAAATCATGGACACCCTGACGGGAAATCCCGTAATTGTCGGCAACCTCGCTTAAGGACATATCGTTAAAAACCGCATCCTGATATACTCTTTGCTGATGGCTTGTCAGCAGTTCTCCATAGAAATCAAACAACAGACTTTGTACTACTATTTTTTCCATACTGTACACCTATCCTGCTTACACCTATAGCATCATACACGAAAAAAACAGTGGTGTCAAGTATTTTTTCTTGACACCACCCCTTATATTACCAGGAAATCCCTGCATTAATCAGTGCTTCCCTAACTTTTATCACACAATTTCCGCATCATAGGACTTATACCCTTCCCCATAAATCTCATTTGCACTGGTCACGATCAGAAATGCGTTTTTGTCCACTTCCCTCACAATGGCCTCCAGCTTAGGCGCCTGGATTTTTTTTGTGGCGCAGAGAATAATATCCTTTTCCCGTTCTTTAAAGGCTCCTTCTCCTTTTAAATAAGTAACTCCCACCTCTAGATCTTCCATAAGCCTTTCCGCCACCTCTTTGGATTGATCCGTCACAACGAAGAACAAGCTTGCCTCATCCCTGCCATAAAGCACCATATCCATAATATGTGAAGTTACCAAAACAGTGATTCCCGCATAAATACCTGATTCTATTTTTCCGAATACCAGTATTGCCAGCAGCACAATCAGGCTGTCTATCATAAGGTAAAGTCTTCCCGTACGAAGATGGGGGTATTTGCGCCGCATAAGCTTTACAATGATATCAATGCCTCCTGTGGTGGCATGAAGCTTCATAATAGAGCCGATGGAAACAGCCGTTAAAAAAGCGCCTGCCAGAGCTGCTGCCAGAGGGTCTTTTGTAAGGGTCGGCATTCCTTCCAAAAGATTGGTAACCACCGATACCACACCGATGGAATACACGGTGGAAATCATAAACTTCCCGCCAAACTTCCACCATCCCACAATCAGAATGGGAATATTTAAGGCAAATACCCATGTACCCGTCCCAACTCCCGTAACAGCGTTTAACAAAATAGAAATTCCGGTTATTCCTCCCGGGGCAAGGTCATTGGGCTCCAGAAAAAAGGCGATGCTGCATGCAAAAAGAATGGAAAAAACCGTTATGGCAAAATACTTCTTCACGAAAAAGCCTCCCAAGAATTTTTTTCTAGTATTTCCCATAACGGTTTTGCTATTCTACTTTTTTATCAACAAAGAGCTTCCGGTCATTTCCTCCGGCTGCTCCATACCCATTAACTCAATTAAAGTAGGTACAATATCAGCCAGACATCCGCCCTCCTTTAATCCGTAAGCAGGATCTGCATTTACCAGAATAAAAGGAACCTGATTTGTGGTGTGCGCCGTAAAAGGTGCACCTGTTTCATAATCCACAAGCTGCTCCGCATTGCCATGGTCTGCACAAATGAACATCTGCCCGTCTACGCTCTTTAACGCTTCCACTGCTTTGCCCACGCATTCGTCAACCGCTTCCACTGCCTTGATTGCCGCTGCTTCCACACCTGTGTGTCCTACCATATCAGGGTTGGCAAAGTTGATAATGATCACATCGTATTTACCTGAAGTAATGGCGCCGCATAATTTATCGCATACCTCATATGCGCTCATTTCCGGTTTTAAATCATAGGTTGCAACATCCTTAGGGGAATTTACCAGGATTCTGTCCTCGCCCTTGTTGGGTTCTTCCATGCCGCCGTTAAAGAAGAAGGTAACGTGAGCATATTTTTCTGTCTCGGCGATTCTTGCCTGTTTCAGATCCCGCGCTGCTAACCACTCCCCAAAGGTATTGGTAATGGAAATCTTCTTAAACGCCACTTCCTTATTGGGAATTGTGGGGTCATAATCGGAGAAGCACACATAAGTTAAATCCAGTCTCTTCTCACGCTTGAAATTAATATCCTTAAAGAAATCATCCTCACAGCAGAAGCATCTGGTAATCTCTCTTGCCCTGTCGGGACGGAAGTTGAAGAACACTACGCTGTCTCCGTCCTTGATGGTTGCAACGGGAGCGCCGTTTTTCATAACAACCGTAGGCTTTACAAACTCGTCTGTCTCTCCTCTGTCATAGGATTCCTGAATGGCTCCTGTTGCGCTGTCAGCCTGTAAGCCTTCGCCCTTTGTGAGAGCATCATATGCTAACTGTACGCGGTCATAGTTGTTATCCCTGTCCATGGCATAGTAGCGTCCGCTTACCACACCTACTTCCCCTACGCCGATTTTTGCCATTTCAGCCTCTAAATCCGCCACAAAATCTTTTCCTGATGCGGGAGGTGTATCACGACCGTCTAAGAAGCAGTGAACATATACTTTCTTCAAGCCGTTTCTCTTTGCCAGTTCCAGCAATCCATATAAATGGGTATTATGGCTGTGAACGCCGCCGTCGGACACCAGCCCGAACATATGAAAAGCGGAATCGTTTTTCTTACAGTTTTCCACTGCATCCATTAATTCAGGATTGGTAAAGAAAGTTCCGTCCTGAATTTCCTTTGTGATTCTTGTCAATTCCTGATATACAATACGGCCTGCACCCATATTCAGATGTCCTACCTCGGAATTGCCCATCTGTCCCTCAGGAAGCCCTACCGCCATACCGGAAGCATTGCCCCTTACAAAAGGATATTCCGCCATCAGCTTGTCCATAACCGGTGATTTCGCTTCGGCTACCGCATTTCCTTCGGTTTTTTCATTGAGACCGTATCCGTCGAGAATCATTAGTACAGTTGGTTTTTTACTCATTTCCATTCTCCTTTACTATTATAAATTGATTTCTGTCTGCATCCGTTTGGGGGATGCCGTAAGAGTCAGCGGCATTTCTGCCAAAATCTGCCGCCGGCTTCATATCCTCATCTGTATTTCTACAGGATAATTTTGTAAACCCAAATCATTATACTACGCAAGGGGTCAAAAAGGCAATCATTTTAAGTGATAATAGGCTACTTCTTCCACCGTTATCTCCTCCGGCTTTCTGCATCCCTCAATCCGCATATCAATCCGGGTATGTGATGAAAGAAGCCAGGAAGGATTTACACCCACGGGAATCAGCAGGCAGCCGTCTCCACAGTCACAGTTTACGGCGCCTCCGTCTCCCTTCGTGTTATTCCAGGAAACCGTCATTTTCCCTCCCTGTAAATTTCTTAAGCGTATGTATATAAAGTCCGCATTTTTCCCGTCAACAGGCTGATCCGTTTCAATCTGTATCACGGCGGTGTTTTCGTCCTGAACCTGTATCTGAATACGGCTTTCTATATTTTCTTCCATCCTTTCGCAGGTTGTCATGGAATCAAGGGATTTTCCAAAAGCGTCAGCCGTCAATCCGCAGTCCGTCGGCTGCATCCAGGGAGAATCTGTTAAGGAACCGTCACAGCCATAGATTTGACGATGCAGGGTCTTTGGCATATAAATTCCAAGCTCTGTGCTGTATACATATTCCTGCCGCACCAGAAATCTGTATAAATAATACTGCTCTAGCGGCGATATCCCCTGTCTGACCACTGTATGCTCCAAATCCACGGCGTTCATAACCGCCTCCGACGCCTTCCTGCTTTTGGCAATGGCTGTTCTTCCCGAATAAACTGCCCTTTCATTTAATAAAAAGTAGTAAAACTGGGACTGTTCAAAGCCAAGCATTTCTATATCTTCATCATATTGCCTCAAATATTCATAAATAAACGCATATTTATCCAAGTGCTGCAACGTTTCCAGTTCTATAAATCCGCTTCCTATTTTATTAAAATCCACATGAGGATACTGCCCTTTTACCTCATCGGACACCATAACATAGTTGCTTCTTACCTCATACGGCTGCAGCTTGGCGCTATACTCTCCTATCACATAGGACTCTCCATCCGTCGCTCCTTCCAAAAACGGAAACCCGTAATCATTACAATTATAAAAAAACAAAAACGGCACGCTAAAGGCCATTGCAATAAATACCGCCTGATTCCTCTCCCCGACCAGTTCCTTTCCGGCTTCAAATAAAACCACGAGACCCGCCAGACCGCATACAAATAAAATAACATGTCCGGAACGGGATAAAAGATTCCCCACCCAATCCTCATCCATACAGACCATGGTATAAATATAACAAATACATAAAACGGCGGGAATGCTGCTAAGCAATAAAAAACTGCCGTTCAAAAGTTTCTTTCGCTCTTTTTTCCCCTTTAAATATCTGACCAGCAGATAAACAGCCGTAACCACAAACAGACCGCCTAAAATAATACGCAGGATATCATACAATTGTCCGTATCCCTTCCAATTTGCCAGATAAGGCATAAACCATCCCGGCGGCTCATATCCTATAACCGTCATTCCATCCACATCTATGGATTGTCCTGCCAGGGACAACACATGCATCGCCATACGGTAAAGCAGCGGCGTTGATAAACCAATCAGCAAAAGCATACCCCCGCCTAAAAGCCATTCCTGCCACCTGCTTTCTTTCCATTCCCTGTTTCTGACCAATTCAATAAGCTGGATCGCTCCAAAGGGAAATGTTCCAAGCAGCAGCGCCACACCGAATAGGGGATAATACAGGCCCGACAGAAAACATAGAAACACCCAGCATAAAAGCCATCTGTTCCGCTTCTTTATCAACTGTTTTTCCGATAAGATCAGAAGCACCGGCAGCAAAATCCATGTTCTGCAATAAACAGGCATGTGAAAAACTACCGCCACAAAAATAGTCCATTGTCCTCCCAGCCGTTTATGCAAAAGATACATTATAATTCCTTCAAATACCAAGGCCACCAGCACATAACTGATTCCGTATTCCACCGCCTTCCCGTGGAAAATCAGACTGTTAACCGCCCCTGTCAGCATGGGAAAAAGGCCGGAAGCAGGCGAATATTCCTCATAGGCCTTCTGCCCCAGCTCCACAATCTGCTGCCACGGAAGAATCTGCTCCCCGTGGTGGTGTAAATCGGACTGCACCAGCATTGCAGGCGGCATGTAGGATGCAAAGGCAAATACTGAAAAAACCGTAGGAAACCAGATTCTGCTTCCCTCCGTCAGTTTATTTTGAAAAATTCCGACTGCCTTTCTAAATTGATGCAGCAATAACAACGCCGCCAACGCTAAAATGATCACAACATAACGGCGTGGAAAATCCACCTGAAAGGTATATCCCTCATAAGCATATTGATTTTTTAAATAAATAAGAATCAGAGCCGGAACGGGTATCTGCAAAATTGCAAGAAGTCTTTCGTAAAATTTCTTTTTATCTCCCGGAAATTTCTGCAAAAAAAACGCTAAAATGACAAACAAACACAATGAAGTTAAAAGTACCCCGTAATCCCCCAGCAGATAGGAACGAAAAATAAGTGCGGCCAAAACCACGGCGCTCTCAACCGCAAAATAAAGGCATAGAAACAACGCCGCCATATAAATGCTTTTTTCTCCGTATATGAAAACAACAGCGGCAGCGATAACCGTTATTAACACCATAATATCCGTTGTCCTGCCATAAAACACAAGATGGGTAAGCATCGGCAGAAGGCACAGACAGGATATAAACACCCGTTCTCTTTTGCCCCCTTTCTGCCTGTATTCGTGCTGCTTTTCCACACAGGCCAAAATAATAGCCAAAATACAGCCTGATACCAAAAGAACCCAGAATAAAATCCACTCTCCCGATTTATTGGTGCCGGTATAAGCAACCTCGCCCACAATAAAATCCTGAAAGCTGTGATGACTCCCCTTTATCCAGACAATTCCTCCTGCACAGGCAACGCCTAAAAATAGAATAATACACAAAAATATTGTCCATACATTCCATACAACAAAGCCGGTTTTCTTTTTACGCCCCATTGTGTTACCCCCGACATTTTATGTTTTCATATCTTTGGAATCATAGCATATTTACCAAATATTGACAAGTTTTGCCCGTCGTTTATTGCCCTGTGGTCTATGGCAGTTCATAATTCATATTTTCTTCAAGCAAAATGCATATTGCGAAAACCCGGCAATTGAATTAAAATAAGGAAAACCTGCCAAGGAAAAGCAGGAATATATAAAATGTAACACAAATACAAAGGGAGTTTCATTTATATTATGATTACTTTATTAAGCAGCCTATTGATCACTGACAAAGAAAATACATCTTCTCCCCATGTACGCAAGGCCTATGGCATTTTATGCGGCGCTGTAGGCATCTTTTTAAATTTATGTCTTTTTACCGGTAAATTCTTTGCGGGATTTATCAGCAATTCCATTGCCATTACCGCTGACGCCATGAACAATCTCTCCGATGCAGGTTCTTCCTTTATCACCTTAATCGGCTTTCAGATGGCGGGACAAAAGCCGGATATCCATCACCCTTTCGGACATGGCAGAATTGAATACATATCCGGTTTTCTTGTTTCCATAGCCATTATTTTTATGGGCTTTGAACTGGTAAAAACCTCTATCGAAAAAATCATACATCCGGAGACAATCCACTTTGATCCCCTTGTTACCGGCATTCTTATTATTTCTATCTGTGTAAAAATGTATATGGCATTTTATAATACTGCCGTCGGCAAAAAAATGGAATCTGCGGCTATGAAAGCAACGGCCACGGATTCCTTAAGCGACTCTCTTGCTACCTTTGTGGTTCTTCTCTCCACACTGGTATGTAGATTTACCAGTATAAATATTGACGGTTACTGCGGTATTGCCGTAGGATTATTTATTCTTTATGCCGGGTACAGCGCTGCAAAGGACACCATTTCCCCGCTCTTAGGACAACCTCCCCAAAAGGAATTTATCGAACAGATTGAGACCCTTGTCAATTCTTATGAAGGAGTACTTGGCATTCACGATTTAATTGTCCACGATTACGGTCCCGGCAGGGTTATGGTTTCCCTCCATGCGGAAGTCGATTCTACGGGAAGTATTATGGAAATTCACGACATGATTGATAACATTGAAAAAGAACTGGCGAAAAAGTGCCATTGTGAAGCGGTCATCCATATGGATCCTATTTTGGTAAACGATCCTCTGACAGATAATCTTCACAGTCAGATCGAAACGATTCTGACAACACTGGACGCCTCCGTAAAGCTCCATGATTTCCGTGTGGTTTCAGGTCCCACCCATACCAACATTATCTTTGACGTACTCATTCCCTTTGAGTTTAAGATGAGCGACGAAGAAGTTGTAAGCTACCTTCAAAAACGCATTCATGATATAGATGACCGTTATTACGGAGTTATCCAAGTGGACAAAGCATATTACTGATCCAAAAACGAAACGGCAGATTTTTTACCGTTTTTCTTTCTTTCACATCTAGAAATAGGGTTTTATCGTCATTACATAGTATTTAAAACCCCTAAAAGCGGTTCGAATACCTCTGTATTGCAATATTTATACGTTATAAAGATTGCAATAATTTCGCAAACGTAGTATTCTAAATATCAGAGAAAACTGTCTCATTCTGAATATGATATTCAAAATACTATGATCTAAAGAAGGTTTTTACATGAAAGAATTATTTCATATTATCAGCGACGGCTCCTGTGACCTCCCCAAAGAACTGGCACAGGAAAAAAACATTACGGTCGTACCGTTTTATGTATCTTTCGACGATACACACTATTTCAAAGAAAATGTCGAAATTGACATCCGGGACTTCTATCAGCAAATGGTGGAGAAAAAAGGGGTATACCCCAAATCTTCCATGCCCTCCATTCAGGATTACGAAGAAGCGTTCCTTCCCTTTGCCCGGGAAGGCGTTCCTGTGATTTGTATCTGCATTACCACAAAATTCAGCGGCTCCATGCAATCCGCCCTCAATGCCAAAGCCCTTGTGCAGGAAAAGTATCCCCAGGCGGAAATTACCGTCATTGACGCCACGATCAATACAGTCCTGCAGGGACAATATGTATTAGAGGCGGTAAACCTGCGGGATGGTGGCTTTACCTATAAGGATACCGTAACCCGTCTGGAGGAAATTAAAAGTACCGGCAGGATTTTCTTTACGGTAGGAAATATGGAATACTTAAAGCATGGCGGACGAATCGGGAAAGTATCCGCTCTTGCGGGAAGCGTTTTGGACATCCGCCCGGTCATTACTCTAAAACAGGGAGAAATCTTCCCTTCCGGCATTGACAGGGGACGGAAACGTACTTTGAAAAAGGTCTTGGATCTTCTTTTAGAATATTTAAAGAAAAGTAATTTGGGAATTAACTGTTACAGCCTTGCAGTAGGCTATGGATATGACCGGGAGGAAGGCCTCGCCTTTCGTGACCAGGCGCTTTCCACACTTTGGGAAAAGGGATATGACATAAAGGAAATACCGGTTTACCAAATCGGGGCAACCATCGGCGTTCACACCGGACCTTATCCTCTGGGATTTGGCATTATCGAAAAAGGAATTCATAGGTCTAAACTGTAGAAAATCCTCCCCATTTTCTCTCCTTCCTTTCCAAAAAAGAAAAGAAAATGAAATGAAAATAAGATAAAGCTACTTGCAGTTCTACAAAGATAGCCTTATAATAAATTAAGGTAAAGAAATCAATATGAATTCTTTACCTCATTTTTTTAAGGAGGACAAGAAAAGAACAATTATGAAGAACATGGAAGACTACATACGCAGTATTCCGGATTTTCCGGAAGAAGGTATCATTTTCAGGGATGTGACCAGTGTGCTGCAGGATCCGGACGGATTAGCGCTGGCCATTGATTCTATGAAAAAGATGCTGGAAGGAATTGATTTTGACCTGGTTGTCGGAACAGAGTCAAGAGGATTTATCTTTGGCGTCCCCATTGCCTACTCCTTACATAAGGGATTCGTTCCGATTCGTAAAAAAGGCAAGCTGCCATTGGAAGTCATCTCTAAAGAATACGCTTTGGAATATGGCAGTTCAGTGGTGGAAATGCATAAGGACTCTATCAAACCGGGGCAAAAGGTCGTCGTAGTGGATGACCTGATTGCAACAGGAGGCACCATTGAGGCAAGCATTCAGATGATTGAAGAACTTGGCGGCGAAGTCGTTAAAGTGATTTTTCTGATGGAACTGGCAGGTCTTAAGGGAAGAGAGCGCCTGAAAGGTTATGATGTGGACAGCGTCATCATCTATAAAGGCAATTAATATCTTACACATATTATGAAAAGGTGGAAAATAATGTTAGAAAAATGGTTCAAACTCAAAGAAAACAACACGAGCATTAAAACGGAGGTAGTTGCCGGAATCACAACCTTTATGACGATGGCATATATCTTGGCGGTCAATCCTTCCATTCTGTCTGAGTCAGGCATGGACAGCAACGCTATTTTAATGGCCACTGCACTTGCGGCTTTTGTAGGTACCATGGCAATGGCGCTTCTTGCCAATTATCCTTTTGCCCTTGCACCGGGCCTGGGCCTTAATGCATATTTTGCTTATACGGTATGCGGTGTCATGGGATATTCCTGGCAGGTTGCGCTCCTGGCAGTATTTGTGGAAGGCTTGATTTTCATCGTACTATCCGTAACAAATGTGCGTGAGGCAATCTTCAATGCAATTCCGCTCCCTTTAAAGAAAGGCGTTTCTGTAGGTATTGGTCTTTTTATTGCCTTTATCGGATTCCAGAATGCAGGAATTGTAGTCAACTCAGATTCTACCCTGGTTACGGTCATTGACTTTACAGAAAGCTTTCACACGGCAGGCATCAGTGCGCTGTTAGCAATTATCGGCACGTTTCTGATTGTCATTCTTTATATAAAAGGCGTGAAAGGTTCTATATTAATCGGCATTTTCGCAACCTGGATTCTCGGCATCATCTGCCAGTTGACAGGATTATATACCGTAGATCCTGAAGCAGGATACTATTCTCTTCTCCCCTCCTTTAGCAGCTTTAGCTTTGGCGCTATCGGATTGACTTTCGGACAGTGCTTCAAGGCAGATTTCTCATCTGTCAGAATAACAGATTTCATTGTTATCATTCTGGCATTTTTATTTGTAGATATCTTTGATACACTGGGAACCTTGATTGGCTGTGCAAACAAGGCAAATATGTTAGATAAGGACGGAAAGCTCCCCCGTATCAAACAGGTCCTGCTGGCAGATGCGATTGCAACAAGCGCCGGTGCGGTTCTGGGCACTTCCACTACCACCACTTTTGTAGAGAGCTCTGCCGGTGTGGCAGAAGGCGGCAGAACAGGACTTTCATCCGTTGTGACCGGATTCTTATTTCTGTTTTCCATTATCTTTGCACCGATCTTCACGGCAATTCCGGGATTTGCAACAGCTCCCGCATTACTATTTGTAGGCTTTCTGATGATAACAGCCGTAGCGCAGATTGACTTCAACGATTTAACGGAAGCGATTCCCGCTTATTTGTGCCTGCTTTCCATGCCTCTTTTATACAGCATTTCCGAGGGCATAGCAGTAGGTGTTATCTCCTATGTGTTTATTAACGTTGTATGCGGAAAGGCGAAAAAAATCAAACCGCTTATGTACATACTTGCCATACTGTTTATTTGTAAATACATTTTCCTGTAAAACAGTATTTTTCCGAAATTTCGGAAATGATAGGATGCTTGTGTAAGCCACGGTAAACATTACGGATAATACCAAAATATGCAACCAAAAAGGGGCTGTTTTAAAGAAACAAATTTTCGCAATATATGGTGCATATATTGTTGATATCACAACGATATATGCAGGATAATCGTACTTTTGCAACAGCCCCTTCTTTTTTTATTGAATTCCTTGGAATTTTTAGCCAAAACCAATATCCCGTCTGTCTTTTAAGGGATTTCATCATTTTTCATATTCACAGATATATCCCACTTTTCCAGCATAAGAAGGCGCTGCGGATAAAATATCATCCGGCACATCATTTAAATAGCATCTGTCGTCTGCCTTACGGTAGAAAAGAACCACATAGTCTTCGTCAACTTCCACTCCGTCCTCTGTCAGTCCGGTATAACTTGGTTCTCCTTCCAGCCAGAATTCAAACAGCGCATTATATAAATTCAACATATCATAAGTTTCTCCGCTCTCCGGTTCAATCCAATGAAATCCAAAGGTATTATCGGTTCTTTCGTTATTGGCTCCAACAAAAAATGTGACGTTTTCCTTATCTTCCGAAATCATCTGCTCCTGAATCCGCTCAAGCTCTTCCCATGTCGTAATCGTAGCCAGATAGCCGCCCTTTTCCCGGCATAAAGCTTCCGCTTCCTTCCATGTCAGATCTTCCACTACCATTTCATACCGATGTCCTGCAAAAGTCGCGTCCCCTGTTTCTAAAACAGAACGGATTTCCTTCAGAATATAGTATTTTTCTGCTTGTCTGGCCTGCTTTGACGGATATACCTCGTTTAGCCGCGTCCCATACTCTTCTTCGCTTACCTCTTCCTCGCCCCATTGATACACAAAAATATAATCCCCATTTTCGTCAAACTGCGGTCCATCCGAAGGATCCCCCCACACTCCGCCGTCCACATAGCGCCACTTTCCATCTTGAATCGTATACACATAATCATGGTAATAGCCCATATTACCATCTGAATTGCAAATAAGATTCCCTTTCTCAATATAAGTAACATTTAAGCGGTTCGACTGCCATTCATCCAAAATACCATCATGGAAGGTCAGAATTTGGCATCCCCCGGCCTCATATCCGGTATCTATTACCAGTTCGGGAATATCATCTTCATCTACATAAATAAGGCTGTAGGTACAGGTATCTGCAGCATCCCCGAGGGAATCTAAATAAGAAAGATACGCATCCTTATAAGTATTTCCCCCGTCGTCTCTATCCTGTCCTAATTCCGCTTTATCTTTTCCGCCGTACTGTACAGCATCTTCTCCCTCTTTACTGTCATCTTGTCCGGAATTCTTTTCGTTCTCGTCCGGTTCTGCCGTTTTCTCCACGTAATCTTTTTCCGGCGCCAACTCCTTTTTTCCGCAAGAGCACAAAATTGCAAGACTGAGGCAAATAAACATAACAGCTTTTGCATTTCTCATTTTAATCTCCATTCCGCCGCCTTCGGCTGACGACACAAACAGTAATGTCAAAAGGGATATCAATGGAATTCAATTCCCTCAATATCCCTTTTTATTACATTTAGCAAGTATTAAACCTTTGCAATAACCTTATTATTTGTAATTCACGATCTTGCCAAAGTCAGGCTTTAATGCTGCTCCGCCAACCAGACCGCCGTCAATGTCAGGCTGTGAGAATAAATCTGCTGCTGTAGCTGCATTTACGGAACCGCCATACTGGATACGGATCGCTTCTGCCGTTGCATCATCATAAATTTCTGCGATACACTCACGGATGCCCTTGCAAACCTCCTGTGCCTGCTCTGTAGTAGCTGTCTTGCCCGTTCCGATAGCCCAGATAGGCTCATAAGCGATAACTGCTGTCTTTGCCTGGTCTGCCGTTACACCAAGGAAACCAACCTTAACCTGCTGACGGATAAAGTCCATGGTCACGCCCTGTTCTCTCTGCTCTAAGGATTCTCCGCAGCACATGATAGGCGTAATGCCGTGCTCGAAAGCCTTTAACATTTTCTTATTTACCGTTTCGGATGTTTCTGCAAAGTATTCTCTTCTCTCGGAATGACCTAAAACAACATATTTAACGCCAACATCTGTCAGCATGTTAGGGGAAATCTCGCCTGTGAAAGCTCCTTTCTCCTCAAAATACATATTCTCAGCGCCAACCTGAATATTGGAGCCTTTTGCAGCTTCCATAACAGGAATGATATCGATAGCCGGCACGCAGAAAACAACGTCTGCATCATCAGTCGCTACCAGGGGTTTTAATGTGTTTACCAATTCTACTGCCTCGCTGGGAGTCATATTCATCTTCCAGTTTCCGGCGATAATTTTTTTTCTTGCCATTTTTCATTCTCCTTTAAATAGAATTTGTCTCACTATTAATACGGCTAATCCATAACTAAAAGTGAAAAATCTTTTTCTTTGCATATTTCCATTCGTACATTTCTAAATCGTATTCGTGAATACATACTGTGGGTGTTGTAGCATCATAGATAACAAAAGTTTTTGTTTCCTTATCTTCTTTAACCCATCCATAGAGATTTATTTTTTCTCCTGTTTCCCGGTTAGCAACAAAGATAACTCTTGCTTCCTTATTTTTCTTATTTAACATCCTGCTCCTCACTTTTAAAATCTGCCCGAAGAAAATTTACGAATTTAATTTTTAGGAAGATTTGGATTTCTTAATGAGTACAATGCCGCCAATCAAAAGTCCCAGTCCCATGATTCCAAAAAATACACCAGCACCTGCTCCCACACCATAAAATACAGTGCCAAGCGTTTCATAAGTTCCTTCCACCAAATCAGGCGCCATACAAGATCCGGGATTATCTTCATCATAATAGATGACAATAGAATCTCCCTCTCTAAAGGAACTGTTAGAAACCGAAAATGCAACCTGATAATAGCTATCATCCATTTCTGAATAATATTCAATCGTCGTTGAACTATCTACATCTGTAATCGTACCATAGGTCTCCACTGCATGTTTGGAAAACTCTTCAAATTCTTCCGCCGCATTTTGTCTCACATTTCCCATTATTCCTCCTACTGCCAGAAAAACAATGGCAAAGATAACAGCACTGAAAAGAAAGAGACCGCCAAAAACGGACATAATAATTCCGGCGACTTTTTTGCCTGTACTCATTCCCATCCCCCAAATTTAATGTTTATTTATCATCAGCCGCATCTACACCAGGAAGCACTTTGCCTTCTAAGAATTCAAGGGAAGCGCCGCCGCCTGTGGAAATATGGCTCATCTTATCCGCAAAGCCCAGCTGGTTAACTGCTGCTGCAGAATCGCCGCCACCGATAATAGTTGTAGCATCTGTTTCAGCTAAAGATTTTGCAACTGCAATGGTACCTGCCGCAAGGGTAGGATTCTCAAATACGCCCATAGGTCCGTTCCATACAACGGTCTTAGCGGATTTTACAGCGTCAGCATATAATTCTGCTGTCTTTGTTCCGATATCAAGACCTTCCATATCAGCCGGAATCTTGTCAGCATCTACAACCTGAACGTCGATAGGTCCGTCAATAGGGTTGGGGAAAGCTGCCGCGATTGTGGTATCAACAGGAAGCAGTAATTTCTTGCCAAGCTTTTCTGCCTTTTCCATCATCTCTTTGCAGTAGTCAAGCTTTTCATTGTCTACTAAGGAGTTACCTACTTCATAGCCTTTTGCCTTTAAAAATGTGAAAGCCATTCCGCCACCGATGATCAGGGTATCGCATTTTTCAAGTAAGTTGTTGATAACATTTAACTTGTCAGCAACCTTGGCGCCGCCGAGAATTGCAACGAAAGGTCTTACAGGGTTTTCAACCGCATTGCCTAAGAAATCGATTTCCTTCTGCATCAGGTAACCGACTGCGCACTCGCCGCCTTTTGCACGTACAACCTCTGTTACGCCTGCAACGGAAGCATGTGCCCTGTGGGAAGAACCGAAAGCGTCGCATACGTATACATCGCAAAGGTCTGCCAATTCTTTAGAGAATGCTTCGCCGTTCTTTGTCTCTTCCGCTCCACGGAAACGTGTATTCTGGAGCAGTACGACATCTCCTTCTTTCATATCTGCAACTGCCTTTGTAGCAGCCTCGCCTGTTACGTTGTAATCAGCCACAAAGTTTACTTCTTTTCCTAACTTCTCGGAAAGTCTCTTAGCAACAGGTGCCAGGGATTCTCCTTCATTGGGGCCGTTCTTTACTTTTCCTAAGTGGGAGCAGAGAATTACTTTGCCGCCGTCCTTTAATAATTTTTCAATGGTGGGAAGCGCTGCCTTAATACGAGTATCATCCGTAATCTCTCCGTTTTTGAGAGGTACGTTAAAATCACATCTTACTAAAACACGCTTTCCGTTTACGTTGATGTCATCAACTGATTTTTTGTTTAATCCCATTTTTATAGCCTCCTAAATTTTTTAATCAAGCCGGAAATCTATCCGGCCTTGCGCACAGGCACATACTGTAAACCAATGGTTTTCCCTATTATCCCCTGTGCATATACAAAGGGTCCGGCCCAAATGACCGGACCCTTTAAGGTCTTTACTTAATTCAGATTGTATCAATCAGGATTAGCCTAACTCAGCAAAATATTTGATTGTACGAACCATCTGAGATGTGTAGCTGTTCTCATTGTCATACCAGGAAACAACTTCTACCTGTGTTTTTCCGCCGGGTAAAGGAGAAACCATTGTCTGAGTAGCATCGAATAAAGAACCAAATCTCATACCGATGATATCGGAAGAAACGATTTCTTCTGTGTTGTAACCGAAGGACTCTGTAGCCTGAGCTTTCATAGCTTCATTAACTTCTTCCTTTGTTACCTCTTTGTCTACTACTGCGAATAATAATGTGGAAGAACCTGTAGGGGTAGGAACACGCTGAGCAGCTCCGATTAATTTTCCGTTTAATTCAGGAATAACAAGGCCGATTGCTTTAGCAGCACCTGTGGAGTTGGGAACGATGTTGCAAGCGCCTGCACGGCTTCTTCTCTTATCGCCTTTTCTCTGAGGTCCGTCAAGAATCATCTGATCGCCTGTATAAGCGTGGATCGTACACATAATACCGGACTCGATGGGAGCCAGATCATTTAATGCTTTAGCCATAGGAGCTAAGCAGTTTGTTGTACAGGAAGCAGCGGAGATAATCTGATCTTCTGCTGTTAATGTCTCATGGTTTACATTGTAAACAATTGTCTTAAGGTCGTTTCCGGCAGGTGCGGAAATAACAACCTTCTTTGCACCAGCGTTGATGTGAGCCTGTGCTTTTGCTTTAGATGTATAGAAACCGGAGCACTCTAATACTACGTCAACACCGATTTCACCCCAAGGGCAGTTATTTGCGTCTGGCTCTTTGTAAATTTTGATTGTTTTACCTTTTACTGTGATTGTACCTGCTTCGTCATCTGCTGTAACCTGATCTTCTTCGCCCACTGCTACGTATCTTCCCTGAGAAGAGTCGTATTTTAATAAATGAGCTAACATTGAAGGTGTTGTTAAATCGTTGATTGCTACAACTTCATAACCTTCTGCACCAAACATCTGTCTGAATGCAAGACGACCGATACGGCCAAAACCATTGATTGCTACTTTTACTGCCATTTTAATTCCTCCTAAAATGAAATTTTAATATATTATTCTGTCAATCATCTGGAAACAAATGGAATGACAGAATTTTGTCGGCAAATTTATTGTAACCAATTTGTCCCAAAATAGCAAGATGAAATTGAAAAGAAAATGAAAAAGAAGGGAAGATTTTCCTTTTGCATTATGCTATGATTGGGTTGTATACAATTGTTATGCAATCCTGATTATTGTTTGGAAAAGCCAGATATCTGAGCAGCCCCAAAGAATCTTTGCTCTTTTCGCACATTTCTTTGCCGGCTGCCCGTAATAATCCAGGACTGCATTGGAAAGGCAGGCATTTATCATGAACATTTTATCCGATTTTCATTTACATTCCTATTTCTCCGGCGACTGCAGTATTCCAACGGAGGAAATGATCAAGGCCGGTATCCGCAAGGGGCTTTTCTCTATGTGCTTTACCGAACACAACGATTTCGATTTCCCCTATACGGAGGATATGAAACAGGACTCCTTTATTCTCAACACGGATTCCTATCTTTATGAGCTTATAAAGCTACGCCGGAAATATGATGATAAGATTAAAATACTTTTCGGCATCGAAATCGGTCTGCAGCCCTGCTGTACAAAACAAAATGTTCTTCTGGCAAAATCACAGGATTTTGATTTTATCATTGGCTCTTCCCATCTGTGCAAAGGCGCCGACCCATACTATCCCGCTTTCTTCGAGGGAAAAAATCCCGGGGAATGCTGTCTTTCCTATTTTGAGGAGACTCTTGAAAATATCAAATCCTTTTCAGACTTCGACGTATACGGGCACTTGGACTATATCGCCCGCTATCTTCCCGAAAATGCCGCGCCTTACAGCAGTATGGATTATCAAAACATACTGGAAGAAATTTTGAAGGCTCTGATCGAAAAAGGCAAAGGCATTGAATGCAATACTTCCGGTCTCAGAAAGCACCTGGCAACCATCAATCCCGCTCCGGAAATCATAAAACGATACAGAGAACTGGGCGGGGAGATCATTACCGTCGGTTCCGACGCCCACGCCCAGGAAGACATTGCCGCCGGTTTTGACACTGCGGCACAGATATTAAAGGATTGCGGCGTCTCCTATTATGCCACCTTTGAAAAAAGGCAGCCCTCTTTCCACAAATTATAAATATCAATTGACTCTGACAGCTTACCCATTCATATGAAGTAAGCTGTTCTTATGTTCCGGGCTTTCGCATATACTTTATGGAATTATGCTTCTGGGGTGTCATCCTTGAAAAAAAATCCTATTATTACCGGAACCGTTATTCTGACCGCGACCGGCGTTATAAGCCGCGTCATCGGTTTTTTCTACCGCATTTTTCTATCCAGGAATATCGGAGAAGAAGGCATGGGAATTTACCAGCTGCTTGCGCCGGTCATGGCGCTTTCCTTTTCTTTAACCGCAGCAGGAATCCAGACTTCTATTTCCAAACACGTCGCCGCATATGAAGCCAGAAGGGAACACCGCTCCTCTGTTTCCGTTTTAATGTGCGGCCTTTTTTTGTCCGTATTTTTATCCCTGGCCATGGGCTTTATTTTGTTTGAATACAGCATTCCCATTTCCAACCGCTTTTTATTGGAAGAGCGCTGCGCCCCTCTGGTGCGCATTTATGCCCTTTCCCTTCCCTTTGCAGCGGTACACAGCTGTATTAACGGCTATTATTACGGCTTAAAGAAAACCTCGGTTCCGTCCGTAACCCAGCTTATAGAACAGCTGGTCCGCGTGCTCAGCGTATACATCATTTTCTTTTATTGCGGCAAATATCATTTGGAACCCAAGGTATCTGTAGCTGTTGCAGGGCTTGTTCTAGGGGAAATCGTTTCGTCTCTTTTAAGCGTCCTTGCCATAACCCGCTTCTACAGCAAAAGTTCCAGAAAGAGAAAGCATTATCTTCCGCAAATGCCCTCTTACCATATTGCAGGACAGTTAAAACCTCTTTTAATGCTTGCCATTCCTCTAAGCGTAAACCGCATTGTTTTAAATTTTTTACAAAGCATTGAAGCCATCCACCTTCCCCGCCAGCTCTGCGTATTCGGCCTTACAACCTCCCAGGCCTTAAGCATCTATGGTGTTTTAACGGGAATGGCGCTTCCCCTGATTCTTTTTCCCCAGGCCATAACCGGCTCTATATCCGTTCTGCTTCTCCCCTATGTTTCCGAAGCCGACGCCAAAGGAAATCCTGCCAAGATCTCCAAGGCTGTTTTTACCACCACGGGCTTCTGCCTTCTTATGGGATTTAGCGCAACCGCTTTCTTTTACATAACCGGCCCTTCCTTGGGCGAGCTTCTTTTTCATAGTGAAGAAGCCGGACTGTTCATCCGTTCCTTAAGCTTTATGTGCCCTTTTCTCTATCTGGGTTCTCTTTTAACAAGCATCTTAAACGGCTTAAACAAGGCTACCCATGCATTTTTTATCAATGTCCTTGCTTTGTGCATCCGTTTGTCCTGCATTTTTCTCCTTGTGCCCCATATCGGCATAAAGGGATATTTATTCAGCCTTCCCGTAAGCCAGCTCGCCCATTGTTTCTTCAATTTCCTTGCGCTGAAAAAATATATATACTATAATAAACGCTGTTGATACATGAGGCTTTAAAAATTATGAAGAAAGAGGCAATATTATGAGTTTTGAATTTTTACAAAAGCTTCCCACCCCCGCGGAAATCAGGGAGCAATATTCGCTTCCCGGGGAACTGGCTTTACTGAAAGAAAAAAGAGATGCGGAAATAAAAAAAGTTATTACGGGGGAAAGCGATAAGTTTCTCCTGATCATCGGTCCTTGCAGCGCCGACAATGAAGATTCCGTCTGCGACTACGTAAACCGCCTTGCGGCAGTCAACGATAAAGTATCGGACAAGTGTATCCTGATTCCCCGTATCTATACCAACAAGCCCCGTACTACCGGAGAAGGTTATAAGGGCTTTGTCCATCAGCCCGATCCCGAAAAGAAACCGGATCTTTTAGCCGGTCTTATAGCTGTACGAAAGCTTCATATCCGCGCCATGGAGGAATCGGGCCTGACAGCGGCGGATGAAATGCTTTATCCCGAAAACTGGAGGTATGTCCACGATCTTCTTTCTTATGTCGCAATTGGCGCCAGAAGCGTCGAGGACCAGCAGCACCGGCTTACGGTCAGCGGCTTTGACGTGCCCGCAGGAATGAAAAATCCCACTTCCGGCGATTTATCCGTTATGTTAAATTCCGTTTACGCGGCACAGCATCCCCACGAATTCATTTACCGGAACTGGGAGGTAAAAACACCGGGCAATCCCCTTGCCCATACCATTTTAAGAGGCTCCGTCAACCAATACGGAAGAAGCTTCCCCAATTATCACTATGAGGATTTGAGCAGGCTTTTGGAAATGTATAACGAACGAGATTTACAATATCCCGCCACCGTTATTGATGCCAATCACAACAACTCCGGAAAGCAATTTGAACAGCAGATCCGGATTGTCAAGGAAGTCCTTCATTCCCGTAAATTAAATTCCGATATCCACAAGCTTGTAAAGGGCGTCATGATTGAAAGTTACATTGAGGAAGGCTGTCAAAAAATCGGCGGCGGCGTCTATGGCAAATCCATTACCGATCCCTGCTTAGGATGGACCGACAGCGAAAAACTGATTTATGATATTGCAGAGAACTGTTAAAAACCAATAAACCAAAGTAATCGCAGACAGAAACAAAACTGCCGCAGGCTTGCTAAGTTTGGCAAAGTAAGCCTGCGGCAGTTTTGTTTCTAAAGTAGAATACCTGATATCGAATTTATACAACAGGGAGAGCCATTATCCTCTCGGATGGGCCTTGGCATAAACCTCCCTGATACGGTTGTGATTCATATTGGCGTAAATCTGTGTTGTGGAAATATCAGAGTGCCCCAGCATTTCTTGTACACTTCTTAAATCCGCACCGTTTTCCACCAGATGGGCTGCAAAGGAATGTCTTAAAGTATGCGGCGTAATGTCCGCTGTAATTCCCGCCTTCTTGGAATAATATTTAATCAGTTTCCAAAATCCCTGTCTGCTCATGGGGCTTCCCGAACAGTTGGCAAAGAGAATATCGGAAGACTTGTCCTCCACCATCTGTTCCCTCGCTTCGGTCATATATTTGATCAGGGCGTTCTTTGCCGCCATTCCGAAAGGTATGGCTCTTTCCTTATGGGCATCCTTACAGACAATAAAGCTCATGGAAAGATTTACTTCGCTGATCCTTAAAGTGATCAATTCCGTAACCCGGATTCCCGTAGCGTATAAAAGCTCTAACATGGCCTTGTCCCTGATTTCTTTGGGAGAATCTCCCGAAGGCTGTTCCAATAGTCTGACAACCTCTTCCGTAGTAAGTATTTCCGGCATTTTCTTTTCTATTTTGGGAGCCTTTAAACGCTCCGAAATATCCTTTTCTATCAGCTTCTCCTGGCTGAGAAAATGAAAAAATGCCTTCATGGATGCAATATTTCTGGAGACCGTGGCCGTGGCAAAATGTTGTTCCTTCATAGAATCAACATATTCTTCAAGGTCTTCCTCTTTTACATTAACCAAATCAGTCAACCCTTTGGAGCGCAAAAAAATAAACACTTTCTTCAAATCCCTGCGATAAGACAGCTCTGTATTGGCAGATGTTTTTTTAACATTATGTAAATAGGTAATAAACTGTTCTATCGCCTGTTCCATAAAAAATATAACCCTTCCTCAATAACAAACTAATGACAATCTATGTCAACCTAGGTTCTATTATAATCAGAATTTCCGATAAAAGCAAATGGAAAATTTACAGGATTCTCCCGAAAACAAAGGGATTTGACACAAAATCCCAACATCTATGAAACCACTTTTTTCCCTTTACAACATCTTGTAATTTTTTCACAAAAATAAATTTGCAAATAATTTTATAAAGAATGGATTTACATAACATTCCAATAAAATCCCCGTTATGACAACTCCTATTATCAATAAATTCCTTCCCACTTTTCCATAATTCCGTTTCTCATCCCCTCCCCCATATTGACTAGAATAGTCATTTTCAAAGCATCCTCCATAGGCATAAAAATAGCAGATATAATGTGGCAGTATCATAAAAAGATAGCCTAATACCCCGGTCATTCCCCAGCGCTGCACCATAATATACCCTCCCATGCCAAAGCCGCATCCCGTCAGCCAGGCCCACAAAAACAATCCGATTTTCTTTTTACGCAGAAAACTCATAAATACGACAAATGCCGCCTGAAGACCTCTGATTTTTAGCAGATATATGAAATAAGATATCCTTTTATATTCTGTATATTTTTCCGTTTCAAACAATCTGCCTCCAAAAAACATTTCATCCTGTAATAGGGAATCTCCAAGCATCCAGACAATGCCAATTCCGCAAATTATCCCTGTTACTAAAGGAAGCCACTTTCCAATTCCATTTTTTTCCGTTCTTTTTCTCGCCCGCACCTCTTCCACCCTTTAAATCAGCCTTACTATTCAATATATGTCCGCAATTTACAACTATGAAATCCAAGAGAGAATTTTTTAATATCTAAAATCGCTGCCAAGCCCGGTACTACTTAAAATACGGGAAAGACTATAGGCAGAGCAAAAAAGACTGCAGGTTTGAATATTCCATTCAAACCTACAGTCTTTTACACACTTCTTACTTATTTTTACCAATTATGGCTGCAAAGGTTTTTGTCCCCTCCGCCATAAGTTATTTATTGACATATTTATGAATGTATGCCATTAGAGACGCAATTGTCTTTGCATCCTGGATTTTCCCCTCGTATATAAGCCTGCTCAATTCATCTGTCGTATAGGGATATACATTTATAAATTCATCCTCGTCCAAATGCTGCTGGCTTCTTTTTAAATTCTTTGCCACATACACTTCAATCCTCTCATCGCAAAAGGCCACCGTAGTACGGATGGAAATCAAAAATTCCATATCCTCCATTTCACATCTGTATCCCGTTTCCTCTTCCAATTCCCTGTAGCTGCACTCGATAAAAGGCTCATCCGTTCCGTTCCGTCCTCCTGCCGGAATTTCAAGGGTTTCCCGATCCAAAGCATTACGGAACTGTTTTACCATCAATATTCTGCCGTCATCCAGCACAGGAACAACCGCCGCTGCGCCTTTATGACCAATGAAATCCCATTTTACCACATTTCCATTGGGAACTCTTACAGTATCTTCATAAAAGTCAACAATATTGCCGTGATGAACCAGTTTTCGCTCTAACCTCTCAAACTGCTCTGCCATTTATTTTGCCTCCAACAACTTCTCTACACTTACCAGTTTTACGCAAAGGACAAATATCGCCGTTGCCTTCTTTAGCTCTTCAGGGGTAGGGAAGGTAGGCGCAATGCGGATATTGCTGTCCTTAGGGTCTTTCTTATAAGGATATGATGAACCCGCCCCCGTCATAACAACGCCGGCCTCTTTACACTTTTCAACAATCTTTTTCGCACAGCCCTCCATTGCATCAAAAGAGATAAAATATCCCCCTTTAGGCTCAATCCATGTAGCAATCTCAAGGCTTCCCAATTCTTCATTTAAAGCCTTTAAAACAGCCTGGAATTTAGGTCTGATAGATGCCGCATGTTTCATCATATGTGCGTTCAGGCCTTCAATATCCTTAAAAAATCTGGCATGTCTTAACTGATTGATCTTATCGTATCCAATCGTCATAATTGTCATAGATTTTTTGATATATTCCAGATTCTTTTCCGAAGCCGCAATAGCCGAAATTCCTCCGCCGGGGAAAGACACCTTGGATGTGGATGCGAATTCAAATACTATATCCGGGTTTCCACACTTTTCACATTCTGAAATAATATCCAGCAATTGAATCTGTTTTTCCTCTTCTTCATATAAATGATGTACCGCATAGGCATTATCCCAGTAAATTCTGAAATCCTCTGCAGCCGGCTTTAATGCCGCCATTCTCTTTACTGTTTCGTCAGAATAACATACACCCTGAGGATTGGAGTATTTGGGTACGCACCAGATTCCTTTTACAGTCTCATCCTCACTAACATATTTCTCAACTAAATCCATATCCGGACCTGATTCGGACATGGGAATATTGATCATTTCTATTCCAAAATATTCCGTGATGGAAAAATGTCTGTCATATCCCGGCACCGGACATAAAAATTTTACTTTATCCAGCTTGCACCATGGTGTAGCGCCGCATACGCCATGGGTCATAGAACGTGAAACCGTATCAAACATAACATTAAGGCTCGCATTTCCGCATACGATAACCTTCTCCGGCACCGTTCCCATCATATCCGCCATTAACTTTCTTGCAGCGGGAATTCCTTCCATTTCTCCGTAATTACGACATTCTATACCCTCTCTTGTCTTACAGTTGGATTCAGAACTGACAACATCCAGCATTTCATTGCTTAAGTCCAATTGCTCCGCCGAGGGCTTTCCTCTGGACATATCCAGCTTTAATCCTTCTCCTTTAGCCTTTTCATAGGCCGCTTCCAATTCCTTCTGTAGCTTTAACAATTCTTCTCTTGACATGTTTTTATAAGCTTTCATCATTCACCATCCTGAAATTGTTTAATTGTATACAATCATACACCTCGCATATTATACAATATCTATACAGGAAATACAAGCATAAAAAAGAAGCTGCCTCATAACGAAACAGCTTTCTTTTTATATTCTTATTATACAATACTATTTTGCATAATCGATTACTCTTGATTCCCGGATAACATTAATCTTAATCTGTCCAGGATACTCCAACTCGGCCTCAACCTGTTTGGATATATCACGGGCTAACAGAACCATATCCGTATCCGTAATCTGTTCTGGAACTACCATAACACGAATCTCTCTACCTGCCTGAATAGCAAAAGATTTTTCTACACCTTTGAAATTGTTTGCGATATCTTCTAATTGTTTTAATCTGGTTGTATATGTTTCTAAAGTCTCTCTTCTTGCACCCGGTCTTGCCGCAGAAATAGTGTCCGCCGCCTGAACAATACATGCAATCAGGGTCTGCGGTTCCACATCTCCATGATGGGACTCAACCGCATTAATGACCGTTGCAGATTCCTTATATTTTCTACATAACTCAGATCCTAACTGAATATGGGATCCTTCCATTTCATGATCGACTGCTTTACCAATATCATGAAGCAGTCCTGCACGCTTGGCCATTCTCACATCCATTCCCATCTCAGCCGCCAAAAGGCCGGATAACTGGGAAACTTCAATGGAATGCTTCAACGCATTTTGACCGTAACTGGTCCTGAATTTCATCTTACCAAGCAGACGCACAAGCTCAGGATGAATGCCGTGAACGCCAACCTCAAGGGTCGCAGCCTCGCCTTCTTCCCTGATCATAACTTCTACTTCTTTTTGTGCCTTTTCAACCATTTCTTCAATTCTTGCCGGATGAATACGTCCATCCAGAATTAATTTTTCCAAGGCAATGCGGGCTACTTCTCTCCGGATCGGATCAAATCCTGAAAGAATTACCGCTTCCGGCGTATCATCAATAATCAAATCAACACCGGTTAATGTTTCGAGGGTCCTGATATTTCTACCCTCTCTACCGATAATACGGCCTTTCATTTCATCATTAGGAAGCTGAACAACGGAAATCGTAGTCTCGGACACATGGTCTGCCGCACATTTCTGAATAGCATTTACCACATATTCCTTCGCTTTCTTATCCGCTTCCTCTTTTGCCCTGCTCTCCATTTCTTTGATCATGACAGCAGTTTCATGTTTTACTTCATCTTCAACAATTTTCAATAAATATTCTTTTGCCTGTTCGGAGGTCAAACCAGAGATTCGTTCCAGTTCCTGTACTCTTTGTTCGTTCAGTTTTTCAATCTCAGCTTTCTGCCTTGACAGTTTTTCTTCCCTCGCAATGATACTTGCCTCTTTTTTTTCGATTGCATCAGCTTTTTTGTCAATATTTTCCTCTTTCTGCTGAACACGTCTCTCGAAACGCTGCGCCTCTGCCCTACGCTCTTTGATTTCCTTGTCCAATTCGTTTTTAGTACGAATGGATTCTTCTTTCACTTCAAGCAGTCCCTCGCGTTTTTTTGCCTCTGCGGTTTTTAAAGCCTCGTCAATGATTTCCCTGGCTTTTTCATCCGCATTGCCCAGTTTGGCTTCTGTTACCTTATTGTGGTATTTGGTAGTCAGCAATGCCGTAACCGGAATAGCAATCACAAGTGTCACTACAACGGTTATCAATATCTCAACAACCATTGTACAGGAGCACCTCCTTATTTAGTTTTCATTGTACAAATATCTCAAAATAGAATGATATGTAGCTTATCTCATTCTAAGGCGTGATTTTACAACACTACAATTTTAAACTGATTTGACAGTTATGTCAAGTCCTATAGCAAAGATAGAGTACAATTCGTCCAAAGTAGGATTCCATTTCTACAGATTATTCGTCATTTTTACCATAAACAGAAAGCGCTTCTTTGATTTTGTCACAGGAAAACCCCTTTGAGAAAAGGAATCTCATGATTTTTTGATGACTTTCCCAATCCCCTTCCGGGTCATAACGTTTCTTCTTAAGAAGTTTGCAGATCAGCTCGGATTCATCCGGCGCTTCCCCGCTGTTAACGAAATTCTGGTATTCTCTTTGAATAATTTCTTCGGCAATGCCCTTTTCTTTTAATTTCATAAAAATTTGCTGTCTGTTAAGCTTCCCGCCATGATAGAAGAGATAATCCGCCGTATATTTTTCATCATCCACGTATCCAAAGGATTTGACATAAGTAAGCGCTTCTTCTATACAAGAAGGCGGGTACTGTCCCGCTCTGAGCTTATCCCGCAGTTTCTTTTCCGTATAGGCTCTGCTTTTTAGGAGATTCATTGCCCGAAGCTTTACTCTTTTGATCAGGACTTCGTTCATAATCTTATCATAATTCTTTTCTTCAATGGGCTCTCTCTTTTTTATTCCGTATAAATGCAGTTCGCCTTTGTATAAAACAAAGGCAAACTCATTGTCAATCATAATCTTACATTGCTTTTTTGATATTTCAATAATATCCGTTACTATCATTTTTTATCCTTTTTTTCCGGTTTGGAGCAAGTATCAGTTGCTGTATTTAAAAGACCGTAATGCTCTCTTACCTTCCTCTCGATTTCATCGCACATCTCAGGATGCTCCTTTAAAAACAGCTTGGAGTTTTCACGTCCCTGCCCCAGCTTTTCTCCTTCATATGCATACCATGCCCCGCTCTTATTTACCACATTGCAGTTGGCAGCCAGATCTAATATATCTCCTATACAGGAAATTCCTTCCCCGAATACGATATCAAATTCTGCAATTTTAAAGGGCGGTGCGATTTTATTTTTCACAACCTTTACTTTTGTCCTGTTTCCCACTGCCTCGCCATTTACAAGAAGCTGCTCCTTTCTCCTTACATCCAGTCTGACAGAGGAATAGAATTTTAAAGCATTTCCGCCTGTTGTTGTCTCAGGATTGCCATACATAACTCCCACTTTTTCACGAAGCTGGTTAATAAAGATAACCGTACAGTTGGATTTGCTGATAACCGCCGTTAACTTACGAAGTGCCTGAGACATCAGTCTGGCCTGAAGTCCTACATGAGAATCTCCCATATCGCCCTCTATTTCCGCCTTGGGCACCAGTGCGGCAACAGAGTCCACAACAACAATATCAATTGCCCCGGACCTTACCATGGTCTCTGCTATCTCTAAAGCCTGTTCTCCGCAGTCCGGCTGTGAAATATATAAATTGTCTATATCTACTCCGATATTCCTTGCATAGCTCGGATCTAAGGCATGCTCCGCATCAATAAAACCTGCAATACCGCCCCTCTTCTGTACCTCTGCAATCATATGGAGAGTAACGGTAGTCTTACCGCTGGATTCCGGTCCATATATCTCGATAATACGTCCCTTAGGAATCCCTCCCAGTCCCAATGCCACGTCCAGGCTTAGGGAGCCTGTAGGAGTCGTCTCAACATTAATCTGGCTTGCGGGGTCTCCCAGCTTCATAACAGCCCCTTTACCATATGCTTTCTCAATTTGTGAAATGGCGGCATCCAGTGCCTTTAATTTTTCATCTTTTTCCATAGTGTTCTCCTTTACAAGGAACATTTGTTCGTTCTTTATATAGAATAAAACAAACGTTCGAATTTGTCAATCTTTCTTTTGGTTAAATTTTACGGTTTCCATTACATTAATAAAATTGAAATCCGTTTCTTTAACCATACTGATCATAACAGTTTTCGTGTCCCTTAAAACTCCCTCAATGGCATCACATCTCTCTTTTTTTATTTTGAATCGATTATTTGGAAAATTTGGCGAAACGCCGGAAGCAGATTGCTTGAGATGGATTTAATGTAGCATACCTATTGTCAAAATGCAAGGACTTTATTCTTAAAGTAAATTTTTAAAAAAAAATGTAACAATAAAAAAACGATACAGCCGGCATTGTCCGGCCATATCGTTTTTTATTTCCGCTATTTTCCAAGAATCTCTTTAATAGGATTGAAGATACTGCTCGCAATCCACTAAGGTCGCAGTTACCCATCCGTAGCTTTCATCCGTTTCATAATTAATTCCCACTTCAAATCCGCAGGGAGTATAATACAAAATCAAATCGGCTTCATCCTCGAAGAAAGTTCTCAATTCATCATTGTCAAAATACCTTAAAGCCGGAACACTGCCGTTCTGATCCCTGCAGGTATCACGGTAATACTCTAAAAACTCATCGGAAACATCAAAGAAATCGGTATTATAAAGAATGATTCCCGCTTCCAAATCAATATTAAGGCTGATTACATGCTTATTAATCTCTACCGGAGTTTCATAATACTGATTCATGACGATGCTGATTTTCTCATCATCATTATATGTAACGAAGGCATCTACATCCACTACATAACCGCTTCCGTATTCTTCAAAAATTTCCTCGTAACTGTCTATATTTTCATTATAGTAATTGCTATAATACATTGCGGCTTCTTTTAACGACTCGTTAATATCCTCTAAATTGGGAATATCTCCCTCTAACTGATAGTAATTAATGCGCATACAGATATTCCGGGATTCATCCGAATCCTCAAAGGTTTCAAAATTAACCTGATAGTTAACGCTTCTGTCGATGCAGTTACACAATTCATAATAAAATTCTTCTCCTACATCCTCAGGATCGTAATTGTATGGCTCCTCTTTCCATGATTCGTCATTCCAGTCTATATCATCCAAAAATTCCAGTGGATCATAATCATCATCATATGGAGCATCATCTAAATCCGAAAACTGGTCATCATTCGTATCCTCGTCAGAGAAAGGGTCATAATCATCCTGATCGTCATCACGCTCCGTCCCCTGTCCCACAGAATTTCTATCATCCGGCAGGTCATCTTTGGCATAACTAAATCCCATGGTAACTACAAGAATCAAAGCAATTACCAAAATCAGAAGAAGCAAACCTCCTATAACAGCAGCAACAACGGCTCCTTTACTGCTGCTCTTCTGGGGCGGCTGGTTGGGATTATATCCGTTGTAGCCATTCTGACCCTGGGGATTCTGGTAATAACCATTTTGATTTGCACCATTTTGTTGATAATAGCCGCCGTTTACATTGGCGCCGCCCTGCTGGTAATAACCATTCTGGTTTGCACCATTTTGTTGATAGTAGCCGCCGTTTACATTAGCGTCGCCCTGCTGGTAATAACCATTCTGTGCGCTATTGGGCTGATAGTAACCGCCGTTTACATTGGCGCCGCCCTGCTGGTAATAACCGCTCTGGTTCGCACCGTTCGACTGATAATAGCCGTCGTTTACATTAACGCCGCCCTCCATCTGTCCGGCTCCGTTTTCAGCTGCCGCTCCATCCATTTGCGCTCCTGTTTGAGTCCCTGCCGACATTTTACCGGTCTGTTCATTTTCAAAACCTGTACCTGCTGTAGAATATCCGCATTCCGGACAGACTCCGTCATTTAAAAACATTCCGCAATTAGGACAAATTCTATTGTTTCCCTGATTCTCCATCTTCTTCTCCTTTTCTCATCAGTTTTTCTTATTTTTTCCTTTACCAAAGGTAATTTCACTGAAATATTCCAACACGCATTGTCTAAGCAGTGTCAATGCCGCCACAACTGCTGATTCCCTGATTTTCATACGGCTGCCGTCAAAATGATATTCCATTACTTTTGTCCTGCCCTTAACGCTGCACCCGATATAGATCAGACCTACGGGCTTTTCCTCCGTCCCCCCGTCAGGTCCGGCAACGCCCGTAACAGATAAGGTAACGTCCGCTTTAGTCAGTAAGGAAACACCCTGTGCCATTTCCTCGGCAACCTTTGCGCTGACTGCAGTATATTTTTTGAGGGTGGACTGCTTTACCCCTAAAACCTTACGTTTTGCCTTATTGGAATAAGTAACATATCCTGCTTTAAATACCTCGGATACTCCCGGCACATTAATGAGCCTTGCCGCGATCATTCCTCCCGTACAGGACTCCATGGTGGAAATTGTCAGCTCGTTTGCCAGAAGCAGATCCACACATGCCTGTTCTAAGGTTACTTCCTCATTGGTGGTGTATATATTTTCCTGAAACCGTTTTTTCAATTCATGAACAACCGGCTTCATCATCTTCAGAGCATGTTTTTCACTATCCGCTTCTGCCGTAACCCGGATATGAACTTCCCCTGTTTTCGCATAGGTGGCAATGGTAGGATTCTCCTGCCTGTCAATCATATCCTTTATCATACTCTCAACCATGCTTTCTCCGATGCCGCAGATTTTAACAACCTGGGATCTGATGATCTTATCCGTCTTAATCTGCAGATATGGAAAAACCCGGCCTTCAAACAGAGGCTTTAATTCCCCGGGCGGTCCCGGTAACAGTATCACTGTTTTATTTTCCACTTCCATAATCAATCCGGGAGCTGTTCCGTTGTCATTATCCAGCACAATTGCTCCCTCCGGAACCAAAGCCTGCTTCCAGTTATTATCCGTAATGGTCTTTCCCCGCTTTTTAAAATATTCCTGAATTTTTTCCTTGGTACGGGCATCTTCCACCAGCTTTTTTCCAAATACCTTTGCCACGGTTTCTTTTGTCAGATCATCCTGGGTAGGACCCAGGCCCCCACTCAATATGAGAATATCTGCACGGCTTTTTGCAAGCTGGAGCGTTTCCCCAAGCCGCTTTTCATTATCTCCCACAACGGTCTGATAATAGCAGGCTAATCCCAACGCCGCACATTTTTCGGCAAGATAGGCTGCATTGGTATTCACAATATTGCCTAAGAGAATCTCTGTTCCTACGCTAATCAGTTCTACTACCATTTAATCCACATCCTTTAATACGTCCTTATTCTTCATAAGGTAATCAACCAAAGATACCACCGTTAAAATCAACGCAATGTACATGGTAACATCCCCTATTATCCGCAACACCGTTTCAGGCATTGAAATAATGACAGAAGCAGAGGAAGTGACCGGCAGATAGCTGTCCAATACCAGCATTTTCACACAAAGCATAACCATCTGAAACGTGGTCTTCCACTTTCCCCACATGCTGGCGGCAATTACCTTGCCCTTCTCCGCCGCAATCAGTCTGAATCCGCTGATAATAAATTCCCTTGCAATGATGATCATGGTAATCCATGCAGGTATGGCGCTCTGGGAAAGGGCCGATATCCCGATTAAGGCGGAACACACCAAAAGCTTATCCGCCAAAGGATCCATAAATTTCCCGAAATTGGTTACCAGATTATATTTTCTTGCAATTTTGCCATCCAAAAGGTCTGTCAGGCTGGCAATGACAAAAATGCCAAAGGCTATCCATTTAAACCAGGAATACTGTGGTGTTAAAAGCAAAAAAGCTGCAAAAAACGGCACCATAACTGCCCTTGAAAGTGTTAACTTATTGGGAAGATTCATTGCACTATTTCTCCAATCAAATCATATTCATAGGAAGCGGTTACCTTAACCTTTACAAAATCCCCGCTCATCAATTCTTCTTCTGAGCTGACGAAAATCAATCCGTCCACACCCGGGGCGTCCTTATAGGTTCTTCCTGCATAGGTATCCTCATCGGCAACCTTTCCTTCAATCATCACATAAATCTCACGGCCGATCATATCCGCCGCTTTATCAAAAGCAATTTCCTGCTGCAGTTCCATGATTTCCCCCTGCCGCTTTTGCTTTGTCTCTTCTTCTATCTGACCGGGGAATTCTGCCGCCGGAGTATTTTCTTCCGCAGAATAAGTAAAAACTCCCAGCCGGTCAAACTCCATTTCATCCACAAACTCCATAAGAGTCTCATGATCATTATCCGTTTCTCCCGGAAATCCGGTAATCAGGGTAGTCCTTAGGCAAATATCGGAAATTTCCTTCCTAAGTCTGCCAATCATGGTACGCAAATCTTCATTGGAAGTTCTCCGTCCCATTCTTTTTAACACATCATCGCTGGCATGCTGAACGGGAATATCCAGATAATGACAGATTTTCTTTTCTTTTTTTATGGTATCAATCAATTCTCCGGTAATTTCCTCCGGGTAACAGTACAAAATCCTTATCCAGTACAGCCCCGCTATGGCACAGAGCTTCTTTAAAAGCTCCGGCAGCTTCTTCTCTCCATACAAATCAACACCATAAATAGTCGTCTCCTGGGCCACCAGAATTAACTCCCTTACGCCTTCCTCTACCAGGTCTTGTGCCTCTTTGACCAGAATCTCCATGGGAACGCTGCGGTAATTTCCCCTTACCTTCGGAATAATGCAGTAGGTACAGTGCTTGTCGCAGCCTTCGGCAATCTTTAAGTAAGCGTAATGCCCTCCCGTAGTAAGTACCCTTTTTTTACCAAAAACGGGCGTTTCGTGAATATCCCTCAAAAAATCCGGCCGCTCTTTTCCCGCAGTCCTTTCTATGGCATCGGCAATTTGATCAAATGCATTGGTGCCCACAATGGCGTCTACCTCGGGAATCTCCTGACGTATTTCTTTGGCATAACGCTGCGCCAGACATCCTGTGGCAATAATTCCTTTTAATCTTCCGTTTTTCTTTTTTTCTCCCAGGGCTATGAGACTGTCAATGCTCTCCTGTTTTGCATCGTTAATAAAACAGCAGGTGTTGACTACGGCAATGTCTGCTTCCTCCTCATCATCCGTAAAGGTATAGCCTTTTCCCGAAAGCATTCCAAGCATCATTTCCGTATCTACCAGATTTTTATCACAGCCGAGTGAAATGAAAATAATCTTCATAAGCAACCAAAATATCAAAAAAGGATTGATGAAAATGAGTTAATTCTTCCATAATTACATCAATCCGATTTTTCCTATTCTTCCTCTTCATCTCCTAAAATTTTAATCTTGCCGCGGTTTAACTCCTCAATGGCAACGGAAAGCGGCTTATTGCTCTGGCTTTCCACAAAAGACTCTTCGCCGTCAATAATCTGTCTTGCTCTTTTGCTTGTTGCCATAACGATAGAATAACGGCTGTTAACAACCTTTGCTTCTCCCGGCTCAACCTCACTGTTTACTACCTTCATTAAATCTGAATAAGATGGATGTATCATTCCTTTTCTCCTTTCGAAATACCACTTAATTCTTCACTTATTTTTTCTATTCTTACAATTGACTTTTGTACCTTGCAATGGGATGCAATCACAATGGCATGAATATCCTCCACGCATTTTTCCAATTCATCATTGACTACGATATAATCATAGTTCTCAATGCCTTGTGCCTCCTCAACGGCTCTTGAAAGCCGCTTTCGTATGACATCCTCCGTCTCCGTTCCCCGGCCCATAAGGCGTCTCTTCAATTCTCCTGCATCGGGGGGCGTCACAAATACTAAAACCGCATCGGGAAACTTATTTTTTATTTTGATTGCTCCCTGGATTTCTATTTCCAGAATTACATCTCTTCCCTCTTCCAAGCACTTTTCCACATAGGCTCTTGGCGTTCCGTAATAATTACCGCAATAATCGGCATATTCAATAAAACCGTCATCCTCTATATGCTTTTCAAATTCATCCCTGTCCACAAAGAAATAATGTTTTCCATGCTCCTCTCCTGGTCTCGGCAGCCTGGTTGTCATGGAAATGCTCAGGGCATAATTGTCATAGCGCTCTAAAAGCCTTTTCATTAACGTCCCTTTGCCTGCACCGGAAAATCCCGATACAACAATCAAAATTCCAGTTCTTTTCATTGTCTACTCCTTAATTGCCCTGCTTGCAATGGTTTCCGGCATCAGTGCCGATAATACCACTTTATTACTTTCTGTCAGGATAACGGATTTTGTTTTTCTCCCCTGGGTTGCATCCACAATACTGCCGTCCTCCTTTGCATGCTGCACCAGCCTTTTAATGGGTGCTGAATCGGGACTGACAATGGCAATGATCTTATCTTTATTAACGATATTTCCAAATCCGATATGAATTAACGTGTTCATCCTTCTCCTATTCTATATTCTGAATCTGTTCCCTGACCTTTTCAATTTCGGTCTTTAATTCAATTCCCCTGTTGGAAATCTCCAAATCCGTCGACTTGGAAAGAATCGTATTAGCTTCCCTGTTCATTTCCTGAACGATAAAGTCTAGCTTCCTGCCGATACTGCCGCCGGCAAGGAGAGTACTTTTGACCATTTCAATATGACTCTTTAACCGGACGATTTCCTCATCCACACAAATCTTATCCGCAAAAAGAGTGACCTCCATCAAAAGCCGTCCTTCATCTATGCGGTTATCTTCCATTAAATCCCGCACCTTGTTCTGAAGCTTCTGCTTATATTCTTCAATGATTTTGGGGGAATTTTCCTCTATATACGCCACATGGCAAAGCATTTCCTCTAATTTTTCAACAAGATCCTTCTTTAAGTTTTCTCCTTCTTTTACTCTGGATTCCACAAAGGACTCAGCCGCAATGCGTATGGCTCGTTCCAAATCCTTCCAGATTCCCGCTTCGTCAATCTCCTGCTCTTCCATGGAAAAAACCTCAGGATATCTGGACAAGGTAGAAACTCTTATATCATCTTCCAGCGAAAAGGCTTCTGATATTTCCCTTAAGTACTTTAAATAGGAGGCGGCCACATCCGCATTATATTTTATGCTGACCGTCTGCTCCGACAAATCTTCATAGGCAATGTATAAATCTACCTTTCCCCTCTGGACATATTCCTTTAAAAGACCGCGAATAGAAGCCTCAAAAAAATTCAGCTTCTTGGGCATTTTGATAGAGACATCCAGATACCGGTGATTTACGGCCTTTATCTCAACCGTATATTTGCGCTGGCCTTCGGAGATTTCCCCCCTGCCAAAGCCTGTCATGCTTTTAATCATAATATACCCCAATCCGGTTGCGAGCATCTTTTCTTTCGCACACTTCTAATTATTATAAATCAACGGCTATCAGCCGTCAAGTATCCGCTGCTGTCGAAATCCCGCTGATATCCGTATCAATCAGCATAGAGTAATTTGTATAATAGACCACAAATCCCGGTTTCGCGCCCTTTGGCTTTTTCACATGCTTTTTCTGGATATAGTCTACCTCCACCTTATCCTGGCTGCCGCCCCTGGAATAATGGGCCGCCAGTCTTGCCGCCTGCTCAAAGGTTTCGTCAGGCAGTTCTGCTCCTTTACACTTTACGATAACATGGGAACCGGGCATTCCCTTGGCATGGAACCACCAGTCCCCGCCTTCCGCCATCTGGAACGTAATCTCCTCATTCTGAATGTTGTTTTTCCCCACATACATATGAAATCCGTCGTTGCTGATATAATGCAGCGGGCGGCTTTCTGTTTTTACCTTTTTAGCGGAACCTTTCTTTTTAATATAGCCGCTGCTAACCAGTTCTTCCCTGATCTGCCACAGATCATCCTCACTTTTTGCCATATCAAGAGCTACGGCAACGGATTCCAGATAATGAAGCTCCTCCTCCGTTTCCTTTGTCAGAACGCTTAAGGCTTCATAGGTTCTCTTTAATTTCCCGTATTTGTCAAAATATTTTTTGGCATTTTCCATGGGCGTTAAATCCCCGCTTAACGGAATGGTAATCTCCTGCCCGTCATAATAGTTGATTACCGTGGCGCTTTTTGCCCCCTCCTTTATTTCATAACCATAGGTATGCAAAAGCTCGCCGTAAACCTTATATTTATCTCTTTTTTCCGTATCCAAGAGTTGTTTTTTCTGCAAATCCAGCTTTTTGCTGTTCCGCTCTATTGCCGTCTGGACAATTTTCCTCAAATCCACCGATTTTTGACGAACTCTGGTAACTGCGCTTTTTTCTTCATAATAAACCTTTAAAAGCCGGGATATGCTCTGAAATTCCTTTACCTCAGATTCCTTAAAAATACTGTATAAGAAAACGCCGAATTCCTCGGGCACTCCGTTTTCGTATACGATATTGGGAGAAAACTCTTTCCTTTCCACTCCACATTTCAGACGCAGCACTTCCTCCTCTATCCGCCGTCTTTCGTCCTCTTCTAAAGAAAGGGTGGGCTTATCCCCGTCTACTCCTGCCCGAAAACAGATTTCCTCTGACATAACAGGAGAAATTCCCGTAAAATTTTTATAGATAAATTTGCTGGCGGCAACGCTTTTTTCTGCCAGCAGCTTTTCAAATTCCCTTCTGATTTCTTCCCCGCAAACCTCCGGCAGGTTTATCTTTTCCTCTGTTCCCGGAATAAAATAAGGCCTCTGGGGCAGTACTTCCCTGACACTGCTTACTGCTGTCGATACATGCTTCATACTGTCTATGATTTTCTCATCGTCCCGGAAAATAATATTGCTGTATTTTCCCATAAGCTCCATCGTCAGGATTTTTTCGCATAAATCTCCCAGCTCATTTAAATGCTCAAGCCTTATGTGGACTGCTCTTTCCAGCCCGGGCTGTGCTATGTCCAAAATCCTGGCATTTTGAATATGCTTTCTCAAAAGCATACAGAAATTCGGCGCATTTAAAGGACTTTTTTTATTTTCATCCGTCAGATACAAAAGAGGCAGAGAAGGATTTGCCGACATTAACAGCCGGTACTGGCTGCCGTTATTTTTGACAGTAAGCAACAGCTCATCCTTTTCCGGCTGGGCTATTTTATAGATCCTTCCTCCCTCTAATGTTTCCTTTAATTCCGCAACAAGCGCTGCAACGGTTATTCCGTCAAAAGCCATACTTACTCCTTTCCCTGCTAAAGGGCCGTTTCTATACGGATCATGCATAATTTTCCAAAATATAAAACAGGCTGCCACATTCAGAAAATCTTCCGAACGGGACAGCCCTTTTACTGATTTTTAACCTATAAGCCAGTCATACATTTCCTGATATTGTCTGGCTGACACATGCCATGAGAAATCAGCTGCCATAGCTCTGTCTATCATCTTGTTCCACTCGCGTCTCTTCTGATAATAGATGTATTTTGCATAACGAATCGCCGCAAGCATTTCATGGGCATTATAATTTCTGAAACTGAAACCGGTTCCGGTGCTTTCATATTCATTGAAAGGTTCCACCGTATCCTTTAAGCCGCCCGTCTCCCTGACAATAGGAATCGTTCCATAACGCAGGGACATTAACTGGCTGAGACCACACGGCTCAAAAAGTGACGGCATTAAAAATGCATCGCTGGCCGCATAAATCTTGTGGGACAATTCATCAGAATAGTAAATATTCGCCGAAACCTTCTGGTTGTACTTCCAGTCGAAATGACGGAACATATTTTCATACCGCTCTTCTCCTGTGCCCAACACAACTATCTGTACGTCTTCCTGACAAAGTTCATCCATAATATATGCTATCAAGTCAAAGCCCTTCTGATCCGTCAGCCTGGATACAACTCCAATCATAAACTTTTTGTCGTCCTGTTCCAGACCCAGTTCAGCCTGAAGCGCTCTCTTATTCTTAATTTTCTCTTTACGGAAGTTTGCGGCATTGTAAGGATTTACTATATTTTTATCCGTTTCGGGGTTGAAATCCTCATAGTCAATTCCGTTAATGATACCCCGCAGGGAGCCGGCCCTTGCATTTAAAAGTCCATCCAGGCCTTCTCCGTAAAAAGGTGTTTTAATTTCTTCCGCATATGTAGGCGAAACGGTTGTAACCGCGTCTGCATAAACAATACCGCCCTTTAACAGGTTTGCATCTTTATATGCCTCAAGCTTATCCGGCGTAAAGAAATAATCCGGAAGGCCCGTAATGCTCTTTACCGTTTTCACATCCCATTTTCCCTGGAATTTCAGGTTATGAATGGTCATAACGGACTTAATGCCCCTGAAAAACTCATTCCCCTGAAAACGCTCCTTTAAATATACAGGAACCAGACCTGTCTGCCAGTCATGACAGTTGATTACATCCGGTCTGAAGCCGATAAGCGGCAGTGTGGATAATGCTGCTTTACTGAAAAATGAAAATTTGGTTATTTCATCAATTACATTGTCGCTGTAAATCTTGAACCCGGTAAAAAAAGACTCATTGTCAATAAAATAATAGGTAATGCCGTCAACCTTCGCTTCTAATACGCCGACATACTCACTCTTCCAGTTGAAATCCATATAAAAATGAGTCCTGTATTTCATTTTATCCTTTAATTCCTGTTTGATACAAGAATACTTGGGAATCATAACCCTGACATCAAAATATTCCTTGTCTATGCACTTGGGCAACGAACCAACCACATCAGCCAGTCCCCCTGTTTTAATAAACGGAACACCTTCAGATGCCACAAACAGTATATTCTTCATCATATCCCTCCATTAACCTTCTTTGGCATATTATACCACGATGGAGGTTAATTTAAAAGCCTTAATTTCTGTACAGTAATCTTATCTTGTCTGCAATCAATGCAATGAATTCGGAATTTGTCGGTTTTCCTTTTCCCGTGTTAATGGTGTATCCAAAAAGCGCATCCAGAGTTTCCATTCTCCCCCTGCTCCATGCAACCTCAATGGCATGCCGGATAGCTCTCTCAACCCTGCTTGGCGTTGTTTGAAACTTCTTTGCGATAGTGGGATATAAAATTTTTGTAATGGAATTTAGCATATCCATATCTTCTACCGCCATCATAATTGCCTCCCTCAAATACTGGTAGCCTTTAATATGTGCGGGAACGCCCAGTTCATGAATCATATCGGTCACATCTTTCTCCAAATCCCGTTTTGCGGGCTGTTCTTCGCTTTTTTGAGAAATAACCGTAATATCTTCGTTTTTTCCTCCCGAAGGTACGGAAATCATAATCTGAAATTCCTTATTCTGACTCAATAGGCTCTGAAGCATCTTATAAACGCCTTCTTCATCTTTCGTCGTGACAACATTTCGTTGTTCCATGTCAATCCCTCCATTCTTTTGACATGGATTATAACAAAAGGACTTTTTATGATTCAAGCCTTACTTATCGCACAAAATCTGTCAATTCGCTAAACTATTTCATCTTGTGCCCGATAGTTTGTGTTTTGCCGTCGTCTTATTTCATATTATAAAATAAAAAATGGCTGTTTAAATGGTTAAACAGCCACACTTTTTATTCGTTTTATGTATTATTTTGTTTCTGCGGATTTTGTAGTTGACTTTTTAGCAACGACATTTTTCGCCGTTGCAACCGCAGCCTTCTTCTGGGCAGGCGTTACGGTCTTTGCCGCCTTATCAGCCTTTGCTGTTTTTGTCGTCTTCACAGCTTTTGCCGGTTTCTCTGGTTTTGCTGCTCTTGCCGGCTTTGCTGCCGCTTTTTTTTCAGCTTTCTTTTTGCTGTTCTTTAAGAGTTCCCCGAATTCCTTCGCTTTCTCAATACTGCCTTCTACCTTCAAGCCACCTGTCAGATATGCCGCAACCGCATCCTTTTTTCCATCAACAATCGAAGTAAAAACATCTGCTGAAGCAATCAACACTACGTCCCTGTCAAAATACTCATAGGGCTCAACTACTGCATTACTATCGTTGATTTCCACATAAAATGCGCCTTCTCCTTCGCCTGTAATATTAATCTGCGCAGCCAGATGTCCTTTATACCCGCTGATATCTACTTCTGCCATTTTGCTTCTCGTATAAGCAACAATCTCTTCATAGGTCATAATAGTTACCTCCTTCTAACCTCTCTAAGAGGTAATTATATCCATCTGCCGCAAAAAGCACAATGTACCTTTTTACTGAAAATAGAACGGTTTTACAAACTTTTTAATACAATTTACACATCAATTAATGATAATCCGATACACTACCCCGTTATTATATAACCTTTCCTTAATTTTAATACCCGCATTTTTCTCCTGCTTTATCCGCCGTTTCTATTAATTATCCGGCTTATTTATTCATCTTTAAATTGTTACGATCTATGTATCATTTCCGTCCTCGTACATTTGCGAGTTAGCATATGGTAACTCCACTTTTTACTACACTAAAAAACCGTCCGGCAATTTTCCCGCGACGGTTTTTTTAGGATTATGACATTTTTTGCACCTGTCGTTTACGACAGGATTTTCATTTATTGTCCACAATGATGACCGCAATTTTTGCAGTCGCAGCCACATTGTAATGACTTGCCTGATTTTTTATCGCGTATCATACCGTATATGACAGCTCCTACTATGATAAGTAAAGCAGCCCCTACAACTACTGTTCCCATATGTCTGTTCCTTTCCGGTTTTTTAATTATCACGCCTTTTTATAAATGATAATCATTTTCATTTATATTGTCAGTATATAATACTTTATTATCTTTGTCAACTGTTTATAAAAAAAGAAATTCAAAAAATTACAATTTCTTCTTGAAATTTTCAATAAAAAAGAAAAGAAATAGATCGAAATATGTAACATGCCGCACTCTTTTGCACATTTCATCGAATGTCGAAAGAGGCGGCAGCAAAATTACCGGGTTACATCCCTAAGCCATTTTTTCTGCTTATACCGCCAGGTGGTCATTGGAATTTTAATAATCTCGTCTCCCAAAAGAATCATATATACAATGGTTACGGGAAGCTTCCATACAAATGCCGCCAGCGCGCCGAAAACAATAGAGCAGCACCACATGGTACTTACATCTAAAATCAATCCGAACCTGGTATCCCCTCCGCCTCTGAAAATACCTACGACCATGGTACTGTTATACATCTGACAGATAACAAAATAGCTCATAACAAACATCATCATGGAAAGATAGCCTTTGGCCTGGGCTGTCATTTCCATCTGGGCAAGCATCAAAGGACGCATGGCCAATACAAGCCCCGCTCCTATCAGACTTACCAAAACAGTCATCCGCATAAGATATTTTCCATATACCTCAGCAGCTTTTATCTCTCCCTGTCCGATGGTCTTTCCAATGACAATTGCCGCAACGGAAGCGATTCCAAATCCAACTACCGTAACAAGCTGTCTGATGACCTGCGCCACGGAATTAGCCGCCACAACAGCTTTTCCCAAATGTCCCATGACAGCGGTATTCATAGAAGTTCCCAGTCCCCACATCAATTCGTTCAACACTACGGGAAGGGAAAAAATCAGGAAGTCTTTCAGCAATACCTTATCCATGTGTAGAAAATATTTCCCTCTGAAACGGATGGGAACCGATTTATTCCCGGCATAAACACAGATAATCAACACCTCCACAATCCTTGCGCAAAGAGTTCCCACGGCCGCGCCCCTGATTCCCATTTGGGGAAAAGGGCCTATGCCGAAAATCAAAAACGCATTTATGATCACGTTTGTGATAAAAGAAGCCCCGTAGCATATCGTGGCAATCACTACCCTTTCCATGCTTTTTAGCACATTGAGATATACCATACTGACTGCCATCAAAACATAAGCGAAACAGACAATCCGCAGATATTTTACCCCTTCTGTGATTACATCCGGTTCAGAAGTATAAATTTTCATCAAAAGCTCCGGCATGACAATTGCTGCCGCCATAAACAGACAGCCTACGATAACCGCAATTTTCAAAGCAATGCCTAATATTCTTTCGATGGCATCCAAATCCTGTTTTCCCCAGTACTGGGCTGTAAGAACTGTTGTTCCGGACGTTATGCCAAAGAAAATCAACGTCATGATGTAGGAAATCTGCCCTCCCAAAGATGATGCGGACAAAACAGTTTCCGATACTTTTCCTAACATCAGCACATCGGCGGCCTGTACGCCTACATTGATCAGGTTCTGCAGCGCAATGGGAATTACCATGGAAATAACCATCTTATAAAAATCTTTTTTGGACAACATAGCTTTCTCCTTTGAAATTGTCATACGGACTATTATAGCAAGGAGCGTCCAAAAAAGCTATGAGGTAATCGTATAATTTTGGGTATAATTTATTAAACCTTTTGGAATGGATTTCTATATTCGGCTACATCCCCAAGTTCTTCCGCTATGCGCAGAAGCTGGTTATATTTTGCCACCCGGTCCGTCCTGCAGGGTGCGCCGGTCTTAATCTGTCCCGCATTGGTGGCAACTGCCAGATCGGCGATGAAGGGATCCTCTGTTTCCCCGCTTCGGTGGCTGATGACTGCCTTATAACCGTTTTTGTGCGCCATCTCAATAGCCTCCATGGCTTCGCTGACTGTACCGATCTGGTTTACCTTTACTAAAATCGCATTGGCAACCCCCAACTTAATGCCCGCATCCAGACGCTTGGTATTGGTAACAAATAAATCATCTCCCACCAGCTGGATTTTATCCCCGATTCTTCTGGTCATTTCTTTCCAGCCTTCCCAGTCATCCTCCGCCAGTCCGTCCTCAATGGATATGATAGGATATTTGGAAATAAGCTCTTCATAATAGGAAATCATCTCATTGGCATCCCGGATTACCTCTTTGGTGTCCGCAATGTCTTCCTGGGTTGTTCCCGCTTCATACGCACCGTTTGGAATAGCGTCCCCTTCGCCTGCAATATTTTTGCGTCTGCGGCTTTCCGTTTCTCCCGGAAAATGATACATGCCGTCGGTCTCATCATATAATTCACTGGACGCCACATCCATGGCAATTTTTATATCTTCTCCCGGGGTATATCCCGCCGCTTTAATTGCTTCCACAATCAAGGACAGAACCGCTTCCGCATCCGGCAGATCCGGTGCAAAGCCTCCTTCGTCTCCCACACCGGTGGATAAGCCTCTCTGCTTACAAATTTGTTTTAAGTTGTGATATATTTCCGCACAGATTCTTAAGCAGTCCCCAAAGTCTTCCGCTTTTACGGGCATAATCATAAACTCCTGAAAATCCACCGTATTATCCGCATGTTTTCCTCCGTTTAAAATATTCATCATAGGAACCGGCAGAAGGCTTGTGTGTACGCCGCCCAGATATTGGTACAAAGGAATATGCAGCGCTTCCGCTCCGGCTCTTGCAACCGCCATAGACACTGCCAGCATGGCATTGGCTCCAAGATTTCCTTTGTTATCCGTTCCATCGGTTCTAAGAAGCCTTCTATCCACTTCAATCTGATTCAAAGCGTTCATATTCATTATGGCGTCGGCAATCTTGGTTTCAATATTGTGAACCGCATTACGCACACCAAGCCCCATATATCGGGTTTCTCCGTCCCTAAGCTCCACCGCTTCAAATTGTCCTGTACTGGCTCCGCTGGGAACGGCCGCACGCCCTCTATAAAAGTGACCTGTCATGGTATCTGTCACAGTAATTTCCGCTTCTACCGTAGGATTTCCTCTGGAATCCAGTATTTCTCTTCCCCGTACTCCTGTAATTCTCATCAATGATTTCATAAAAAATGGACCTCCTTTTTTACAAAGGGTGTCCATTTTCCATGAAACTTATGCAAAAATTGCCATTTTGGTATTACAGGATTCTAAAACATATTTAAAATGCTTTTGCAAAATACTGAAACATTCCCATCAGCTGCGTTCCCTGCTGGTACTGTTTGTAAATTCCTGCCTGTAAATAATCATTCATCATTCTGGATACGATATTCATCCAGTTAAATTTTGCACCCAGAAAATTCTCATATCCTCCCAAGCTTTGACAATATCCATTCATTTCCGCATTCTGCCCAAAAACCTTCATACGCTGGTAAGAGCCGAAAGTTCCTCTGTCGCTGATTCCCTTATCATCGCTATATGCGCATAAGGCAAACATCTCAAGCTGTGATGCGTTATTAGGATTTACTTCATGAATGTTTACATTGTAAATAACCGTTTTTCCGCCGTAATTGGAAGAAACCTGTATGACCGGGTTTTCATCCGTGGAATGCTCAGCATATTTGGCAGTCATTCCATAGGTAACATTCCCGCCATCCGGTATCATGGTCATACTTAAGACAGGTCTGCTGCTCTTTTTCTCTGTCAGCTCTGCCGCATCAGAGATATTCCCATAAAAGTCTGTCTGCTTTGCCTCCCTTGCTTTTTTGTAGATTTCATTCTGATAACGAAATCCGGTAACAATTCCCATTGTGTCCATTTTACATCTCTCCTTTCCGATATAGGTTCTTCTGTCATTCAGAACCCGCCGCTTTCCCGAAAGGTCCAAGCGGTGTATTTATATTATATATATCGGTGGGAGACTGCTCTTTCATATAAGTGATGTAATGAACTGCGGGAAAAATGTAATTAAAATTTAAATGCTGTATTTTGCATATATTTTACTGTATATAGTTTATTTTTAAATATTATTTCAACCATACTTTTCTTTAAATATTTTTTCTATATGTCCTATTCTGTTTTTTACCAAATTGTTGACACATTAAATACCATATTCCTTATACAATGTACTGCGGTAAGCATCATCTTCAACTGTCCTTCTTAAATCCTTTGTACGACCATCTTCCAGCAGAGATTTGTATAATACTGTTATACGGCGTTCTCCTTCTTTTCGACCTTCTTCCAAGCCTTCCTCTCGTCCTTCCTCTCTGCCAAGCTCCCTTTCATCTGCCCTGATGATTGCTATTTCTTTCTCTTCATCAAATTCATAAATACTCATCCTTACCAACTTCGTCTTTTACTTCTAAATGCTATATTCTTCATACAGTTTGCCACAGTATGTACTATCTTCGATAGCCTTATCCCAATCCTCCATGCGGTTATCTTTGAGCAGGCATTTATATAGTACTGTTATCCGATGCTGTTCCTCTTCCCTGCCTTCCTCTCTGCCAAGCTCACGCTCATCCGCCCTGATGATTGCCATTTCCCTCTCTTCATCAAATTCATAAATACTCATCTTGACCACCTCCGACTTCTGCTCCATAAGGAAATCCCTTAAGATATTTTCCCGGATGCATTCTTCTACCGCCTTTATGACTGCATCCTTTAGCTCCATTTCCTCACTATACTTCCGTACTTTATCTATATACTGCATATACTGCTTTAACTCCGGGCACATTTCTTTTAGTTCCTCATTCATCCCGGAATTGATATTTAATACCTTTACCTTTAATTCTAACGAAGGCTCATCCGTCTGTATCAGATAACTGTCCGACAGCTTCATCTCCATCTGCTCCGGCAAAACCCTTACTCCGTTATAAAACACCACAAAATTCGGATTAGGCATAACAGTCCTTTTATTACTGTAGATACTCTTATCCATAAATTCCTTCTGCCAGACATCCGCAATATAAAATAAATCACGCAGGGGCATATTTACAGGTACAGTGGACTGATGCTCATACAGATTCACGCTGCTTGCAAACACAAAGGATAGATCATTTTTCACATTCATAAACACCGCATTTTCCAATGTATTAAATTTCAATGATGAAGCATCCTTATAATCCGTCCCGTTGACGCCATTATACAGGGATAAAGCCCTCTCCTCTTTCCCAAACAACATACGGAACACCGTATCCTTGTACTTCTTCTGAACATCCTTCTCCTGTACAGGTTTTTCATCTTTCTTCATAAGCAACCTCCTTACGCAGGAGTTACCTATCAATTCCCTTTTCCTGAAACTCCCGCTTTTAAAATAAATTTGTTGGATTTAAAAGCATTGATTTCAAGACGCCTTCCGGCAGAAAATAGAATGCACTAAGACTGTGCAAAAAGAATGTTAGAAATATATGCCTTTACAGAATACTACCATCTGATTCATCGAATGTCAATACACATTTTTGCGATAACCAAAATCCGCACGGAATAACAATGGCTCGCCTCTATGGGAAAAACAGAAATATTCTCCCATAGAGCCGAGCCATTGTAATTCCGTACCGGTCTCTCCCTATTCCTCATTCATCAAATATTCGTCCTGACCAGCTTCGGCATATAACCTTTCTCCTTTAACGCCTCCATAATCTGCCCCTTATGCTCCGTCCCGAATGCCTCCATGGTAATCCTAAGCTCCACAGCCGCATTCCTATTGGTAGAAACAAACTGATTGTGCTCTAACTTAATAACATTTCCGCTGGCCTCTGCAATAATTCCCGAAACCCTGCAAAGCTCTCCCGGCTTATCGGGAAGCAATACGGAAACCGTAAAAATCCTGTCCCTGAAAATCAATCCCTGCTGAACCACGGAAGACATCGTAATGACATCCATATTTCCGCCGCTCAAAATGGAAACAATTTTCTTATTTTTTATATTCAGATGCTTCAACGCCGCAACCGTCAGTAAACCGGAATTCTCCACGATCATCTTATGGTTTTCCACCATATCCAGAAATGCTACAACCAGTTCTTCATCCTCTACAGTAATAATATCATCCAAATTTTTCTGCAAATAAGGAAAAATATTGCTTCCCGGCGTTTTAACTGCCGTACCGTCGGCAATGGTATTGACCGAAGGAAGGGTTACTACCTTTCCCTCTTTTAAAGATTCCTGCAGACAGTTAGCCCCCGCAGGCTCCACACCGATTACCTTGATTTTGGGATTTAAGAGCTTTGCCAGCGTGGAAACGCCTGTAGCAAGACCGCCGCCGCCGATGGGAACTAAAATATAATCCACTAAAGGCAGTTCCTTTACGATTTCCATGGCAATACTACCCTGGCCCGTGGCAACAGCCGGATCGTCAAAAGGATGAATAAAGGTATATCCCTGCTCTTTTGCCAGCTCCAATGCTTTATCACACGCCTCATCATATACATTTCCATAAAGAACCACTTCCGCCCCATAGCTCTTAGTTCTGTTAACCTTAATGAGAGGCGTGGTAGTGGGCATAACAATAACCGCCTTGGTCCCATAGCATTTTGCCGCATAAGCAACGCCCTGGGCATGATTGCCGGCGGAAGCGGTTATAATTCCTTTTTTCCGCTCCTCCTCGCTCAAGGTACTCATTTTGTAATAAGCTCCCCTTACCTTATAAGCACCGGTAAACTGCATATTTTCCGGCTTTAAATAAACCTTGTTGCCGGTCTGGCCGCTTAAATATTCGCTGTATACCAGTTCCGTAGGAAGGGTCACTTCCTTTACCTTTTCCGATGCCTCTTCAAATCTCTCCAACGTCAACATTTCACTGCTCATTTTATCCCTTCTTCCTGCTCCTTAAGCCTCGGGAGCCACATCAAACAATGCGTCTACAAACTGATCCGCATCATATTTCTGTAAATCTTCAATACTTTCTCCTACACCGATATATTTGACCGGTATCTGCAGCTCCGACTGGATAGCTACAGCAATACCGCCCTTTGCCGTTCCGTCTAGCTTTGTCAGGATGATTCCCGTCAAATCCGCTACCTGGGCAAACTCTTTTGCCTGATTTAGGGCATTTTGTCCCGTGGTTCCGTCCAAAACCACCAGATTTTCCCGATGGGCGTCCGGAAATTCCCTGTCAATAATCCGGTTGATCTTCTTTAATTCTTCCATTAAATTTTTCTTATTATGCAGTCTTCCCGCCGTATCACATAAAAGCACATCGACATGTCTTGCCTTCGCCGCACTGACCGCATCGTAAATAACGCTTGCCGGGTCTGCACCCTCGCTACCCGAAATAATATCCACGCCCGCTCTGTGGGACCATTCCTCCAACTGCTCAATGGCTGCCGCACGGAAGGTATCCGCCGCCGCCAAAAGAACCTTTCGACCCTTGTCCTTTAACTTCCCTGCAAGCTTTCCTACAGAGGTGGTCTTTCCCACGCCGTTGACGCCGATTACCAGTACAACCGATTGTTCCGATTCAAAATCATAGGCGGTTTCCTCCACCCGCATCTGCTCCTTGATGCCGTCAATCAAAAGCTGCTTGCACTCCGAAGGCTCCTTGATATGCTGCTGTCTTACCTGCTCCTTGAGCCGTTCCACAATCTTTGTAGTGGCATTAACGCCGATATCTCCCATGATCAGGATTTCTTCCAGTTCTTCATAAAAATCCTCGTCAATATTGGAAAACCCTGAAAAAACATTATCAATGCCCCGTACAATATTATTCCTCGTTTTGGCCAGACCTGCTTTCAGCCTGCCAAAAAAACCTAATTTTTCCTCTTCCATAGAACCTCCTTGAAACAATTCAGAACCAAACGGTTCTGAATAATTTAATTTATTGAATATCCTTGTCTATGAGGTCCACGCTGACCAGTGTGGAAACTCCCTTCTCCTGCATAGTAATGCCGTAAAGCCTGTCCGCCTTTTCCATTGTACCACGTCTGTGTGTAATGACAATAAACTGGGTATGTTTTGTCAGCTTATGTAAATAATTGGCAAACCGTCCTACGTTGGATTCATCCAGCGCCGCCTCAATCTCATCCAACAAACAGAAAGGCGAAGGTTTTAAGTTCTGGATGGCAAATAACAGCGAAATTGCCGTCAATGCCTTTTCCCCACCGGAGAGCTGCATCATATTCTGCAGCTTCTTTCCCGGCGGCTGGGCAATAATACGGATGCCCGCTTCCAGAATATCCTCCTCTTCAATCAGTTCCAAAGTACCTTTGCCGCCGCCAAAAAGCTCTTTAAATACCTTATCAAACTCTTTGGTAATTTCCGCAAATTTTTCTTCAAACTGCTTCCTCATGGCAGTATCCAGTTCCTCGATAATGCCTAAAAGCTGTTTTTCCGCCTCAATCAAATCATCATACTGCCCTTTTAAGAAGGTATAACGCTCCATGACGCTCTTATAATCCTCAATGGCATTAACGTTGACATCTCCCAGACGTTTAATGGCGTCCTTAATTGCCGCAGCATCCCTTTTCATAACTGTCAGATCATTCATTTCCTCATTGCGCAGGGCTGCCGCATCGGAAAGCGTGATCTCATATTCATTCCACATGTAATTGATCTTGGCCTCAATGGACTCCTCTAACCGTTCCTTCTGGGCATTAAGACGATACACCTCTTTATCCAGCGCAGTCATGCGCTCGGACAAAGCCTCCCTGTTCGTAAAGAAGTTTTTCTGTTTTGCAGAAAGCTCTTCCCTTCGCTTTGTATTGTTTTGGAGCTTTTCTTCGTTTTCATTCTGGCTTTCATAGGAAGCCGCAATGGTTTTCTCAAGCTCTGCAATATCGGCCTTTTTCTGTTGGATATCATTTACGGTATTTACCATACCGGAATCGATTTCCGCCAGTTCTTCCTCGTATCTGCCCCGTTCTGCAAGAATACGATCCAGATTCTGCTGCTCAAAGGACTGTTTCTGGATAACCTTTTCCATTTCCACATCCATCTCCGCATTCCTTGCAGCCTGTTCTCCTTCTTCTGCCCTGACGGCATCCAGCTCTTTCTGGAATTCGGCAATCTGTACCTGAACATTTTTTTCCATCTGCTCAGAACTTTCAAGCTCTTTGGCCGCATCCTCCTTGCCTTTCGCAATTTCCGAAAGCTGCTCTTCTATTTCTTCCTGTTCTTCCTTTAATTGTGAATAACCCTTTCCTGTTTCGTTTCGTTTTTCTTCCGCCTGAATCACATTGAGACGGGCAGTATTTTGTGCAATAAAACGCTCCTGCAAGGTAGCCTTGACTTCCTCTAAGCTGCGCCTTATCTGCATTCTCTCGCCCTTGGTCTTTTCAATATCATCCAAAATCGCATCTATTTCTTTTAAATAATTCTTGACCTTCGCCTCCAACTCATCCATTTCACGGCGTCTGCCCAAAAGGTTGCTGGAATTTTTGAATGCGCCTCCGCTGATGGCCCCGCCGGGCACAAGCAGTTCGCCTTCTATCGTAACCATACGAATGCCGTAATCAAATTTTCTGGCAATTTTAACTGCATTGTCCACGTTGTCCACAACAACAATTCGCCCTAACATGGCCTTTGCCACGTTGAGGTACTCCTTCTTTGTGTTCACAAGCTCATTAGCCATGCCGATTACGCCTTTTTCCTTTAAAACTTCAGGGGTTTTAAATTCCTGTGGTCTGGTAATGCTGGTCAGGGGTAAAAAAGTAGCACGCCCGAATTTATTTTTCTTTAAGAAAGAAATCATCTTTTTAGCGGTTTCTTCATCGTTGGTCACGATATTCTGAATGTTGCCGCCTAAGGCTGTCTCAATAGCGGTTTCGTACTTTTCCTCTACCTTGATAATATCCGCCACAACGCCGATAATACCTTCATTTTCTTCCTTTTGCTCCATTACCTTACGGATGCTGTTGCCATAGCCGTCGTAGCGCTCCGTCAAATTGCTGATAGCGTCCAGCTTGGATTTTGCCTGATGATAAAGCACCTGGGTATCCCGAAGCTTCTGATCCTTTTCAGAAAGTTGGTCGGTTATCTCGTGATTTTTTTCCTCCAAAGAGCTTTGTTTTTCATTTAATCCTCTGATTTCTTCGTTGATAGCTTCAAATTCGCCCTGTAGCTTTAAAATAGCCTCCTCATGCTTTGCTTCATCGGATTTGGCGCGAAGAAGTCTGGAATTCAGTTCCGCCTTACGGATCTGTATCTGTTCCAGCCTCGTATCAAAGCTGCTGATACGTGACTTAATACCTGCCCGGTCATTTAATGCCTGAATAATGGAATTTTTGCCGGCTTCGATCTGTCCGTTTAGTTCCTCCATACGGTTTTGCAGTGTTTCCAGCGCTGCCTGTGCCTCCGCCTTCTTTTCTTCCATCTGTGAAAGAGCGTCGTCAAACTGCTTTTTACCTGCAAGGATTTCCTCTTTTTCCCTATCTTTTCCTGCAATCTGTTTCTGCAAAGAAGCCTGTCTTACTTTTAAGTGCTCTTCATTACCCGTTGCAGATAAAATCTGCTCCTTTAAGACATTGATCTGTCCTTCCAGCTTTCCCCGCATCACATTGGTATCGGAAAGAGCCATGCGCTCCTCTTCTATATTGCGCTCCAGTTCTTCCAGTTCTTCCGCAATTTTGTCATACTCAGACTTAATATTTTCATATTCCTTTGTAGTGTTACTAAAATCTTCGGATGCAATTGCATATTTTTCCTTCACATCCTCAAACTGCTCTTTAAGCCGGGCATTCTCCAGTAAAAACATATTCACATCCAGAGTCTTTAATTCCTCTTTCTGCTTTAAATATATTTTCGCCTTTTCCGACTGCTTCTCCAAAGGTCCTATCTGCTTTTCCAGTTCCGTCAGAATATCGCTGATACGGACCATATTGGCTTTTTCATCCTCCAGCTTTTTCTGAGCGGTCACTTTCCTTCTCTTGAACTTTACAATACCTGCCGCTTCATCAAAAAGCTCCCTGCGTTCCTCAGGCTTACCGCTTAAGATTTTATCAATCTGACCCTGTCCGATAATGGAATAGCCTTCCTTACCGATACCGGTGTCATAAAACAATTCATTAACATCCTTTAACCTGCAGGGTGCGCCGTTAATCAGGTATTCGCTTTCCCCGGAACGGTAAATCCTTCTGGCAACGGTCACTTCCTCAAAATCAATTGCCAGGGAATGATCGCTGTTATCCAAAGTAATGGCAACATAAGCATAACCTAAAGGCTTGCGGTTTTCCGTACCGGAAAAAATAACGTCCTGCATACTGGCGCCACGGAGCTGTTTGATGCGCTGTTCGCCTAAAACCCAGCGGACCGCATCGGCCACATTACTCTTACCGCTTCCGTTCGGGCCTACGATACCCGTAATGCCCTGATGAAACTGAAATACAATTTTATTTGCAAAGGATTTGAATCCATGAACTTCAATACTTTTTAAATACATAATTTACCCCTCATCTGCCCCTTGACATTTCATTAAGGCATCATAGGCCGCACTCTGCTGTGCCGCTTTCTTGCTTTTCCCCTTACCGGTTCCGATGACTTCTCCGTTTAACACCGCTTCCATAATGAAAACCTTTTCATGCTCCGGTCCTTCTTCTCCTACGGATCTGTAAGTCAGTTCTCCCGCCTTTTCTTCCTGTAAATATTCCTGTAAAACAGACTTCGCATCAAAGAAAAGTCTTTTATTTTCCAAATCATTTAACACAAAGCGATAAATAAAATGCTTTGCCTCCCTCATGCCGGAATCCAGATAAATGGCGCCGATAACAGCCTCTACCACATCGGCAATAATGGAATCTCTTTCCCTGCCGCCGTTTTGCTCCTCGCCCTTTCCAAGCACCAGATATTTTCCCAGATCCAATTCCCTCGCAGTAATGGCAAGAGCCTGTTCACAGACGGCAGCGGCCCGCATCTTTGTAAGATTTCCTTCCGTTTCATCAGGATAAGTGCGGTAAAAATAATCGCTGCTGATTAATTCCAGAACCGCATCTCCCAAAAATTCAATACGCTCATAGTTTTTCCATTTCTTGATTTTCTGTTCATTGGAAAAAGAGCTGTGGGTCAGCGCCTGGCGCAGCAACGCTTCATTTTTAAAGCTGTATCCTATTTTCTGTTCCAATTCTTCCATTGATTCCATTCTTGTAACCTTTACTTCTTTCATAGCTTGTCCGCACCCAACTCCGCATGGCACATTCGGAAAACCTCCGGTTTTCCTCATTTACGGGCTTCGCCCTATCACTCCACAATCTGGCAAAAATGACTGCAAGCAGTCCTTTTTCCATCTTGTTTCGTGGCTCAACTCCGCAGTGCACATTCGGAAAACCTTCGGTTTTCCTCATTTACGGGCTTCGCCCTATCACTCCACAATCTGGCAAAAATGACTGCAAGCAGTCCTTTTTCCATCTTGTTTCGTGGCACTGCTCATTGCTTCGCACACGCAATGAAAAAGCCCCTGACGGGCTTTTTATTTCTTTTTTGCATGTGTAATGTAGGACATTGCTTCGGAAACCGTTTTAATTTTTTCTACCTTTTCCGGTACCATTTCTATATCGAAGGTTTCTTCCATTTGCAGGACAACCTGATACATGTCCAAAGAATCCGCACCCAGATCCTCTGCAAACGTACTGTCCATGGTTATTTCATCCGGAGCAACCCCTAGTATTTTAACCAGAATGTCGCGTAAAACTTCAAATTCCACCAAATGACTTCCTTCCTATTCACTTACGGGAACGATTCCCTCTTTTATCTTCTCGTTAATTTTCTGTTCTTTAAATGTGGCGCACTGGAAAATACAGTTTTTAATAACAACCGCTTTTGAATTGCCGTGGGTCTTCACAACCAGACCGTTTAATCCTAAAAGAGGAGCCCCGCCATACTTGTCCACATCAAATTCGCCCAGGGTTCTCTTTAAAGCGGGTTTAATTAAAAGGGCGCCTATTTTTGTGCGTAAGCTTTCCATAAGGCTGCCTTTGATCTTGTTGATCAAAACAGCTCCTACACCTTCATAGGTTTTTAAAATAGCATTGCCTACAAACGCTTCGCATACAACCACATCCGCCATGCCCATGGGGATATCCCTTGCCTCAATATTGCCGATAAAATTAATATCAGGACAGCTTCTTAAAAGAGGATGTGTTTCCTTTACCAGGGCATTTCCCTTTTCCTCTTCCGCGCCGTTGCTGACCAACGCCACACGGGGATTTTTAATGCCCATAACGCTTTCCATATAGATAGAACCCATCTTGGCAAACTGCAGTAAATGGGAAGACCTGGCATCAACATTTGCCCCGCAGTCGATTAATAGAGCTGCACCTGTTGCCGTAGGAATTAAAGGCGCTAAAGGCGCCCTTTCCACTCCCTTGATTCTACCCACTAAAACAGTGCCGCCTACCAGTACCGCCCCGGTGCTGCCCGCCGAAACAAAAGCGTCAGTTATGCCTTCTTTCGTCATGTTCATGCCTTTAACGATGGAGGAATCCTTCTTTTTGCGGATAGCATTTACGGGAGCCTCTGCCATTTCAATGACATCTTCCGTATGTATAATCTCTATTCTGCTTTCATCATAGGTATATTTCGCCAGCTCTGCTTTTACCAGGTTCTCTTTCCCTAGTAAAAATACCTTAACATTATCTCTTTCATTTATAGCTTCCACCGCACCTTTTACAATTTCTCCCGGTGCATTGTCTCCGCCCATCGCATCTAGTGCAACATTTACCATTTCTCCCATTCTACTTAACCTCCATACTTTTATAAATATACTAAAAGAAGGGGAAAAAGTCAACAAATGCCCATCTTTTTTCGATGCCTGTCATTCTTAATTCTTATCCATCACACGTTTAAAAGGAGACGCCCTTTTTACAAAGCATCTCCTTGTATCAACACTGTGTTTTCTTAATTTGTCACATGCTCTCTGCGATTTTGACGGTCTCAGCCTCATTTTCATCCGGCATCTGAACCCTGACAAAAATACAGTTTAGACTTACCTCCGAGTTTCCCTGGTATTCATAGACCGGCTGCGCATTGCGAAAAAATTCTCCCACATATTCCTCCTGAAAGAGCCCTGCCCTGGCAGCTTCATACCCCACCGCTTCCAATTCCTTAAAATCCTGGTTTCCTGTATCTATCTCCATATTTACTACATAATCCGCACTTACCAAAAGCTTTTCGCCTTTCTCGTTGGAATACGTTATTTGAAAACCGTCGATCTGAGTCAGCGCTTCATCTGGCAGTAAATATTCATATACGATACTTCCGTTTTCCTCTTTTTCTTCCGGAGATAACCCGTCTAACATTTCCTTTGTCACGTAATAGGTCACGTATGCGCTTTCAAAGGCATATCCCTCTGGTATATAGGAAGGCGCCTTCATGTCGCTCTCCGCTTTTTCAAGCAATGATTTCAATTCATCCTCATCGGAAACAGTATACTCGTTCATTGTATATTGATATCCTGTTTCCGTTTCGGAATAAGTATAAACGTTCCATGCAGCTTCCTCTGAAACCGGCTTGCTTCCTTCCTCTCCAGAAGCATTACCGCATGCGCACAGCATCATACAAAAGAGCATACCTGTTATAAATTTTTTTTTCATAAGCCTTCTCCCCCTTTTCCAAGCGCTTAACTCGTAAAGCGTTTTTCAACATTTGTTGTCAAATTCAATTTCAACCCCGCTTCTGTCGTAACAGTTGCCCTTGAATTAGCCCCGATAGAATATAATCTGGCAGAGCTTATACTGCTGAACCCTGTGTTATAGGAAAAGGAATTGCTGCTCGGTCTCTGTTCCCCACTGTTTCCCACATTTCCACCATTGATTGCATAATATACATAGCGGTCCGACAGAGTAGTATTGCCCCTTAACTGTGTCCATGAGCCTGATACCTTTGTCAAATTTGCAGTGGTATTGTTTACCGAATAAGTAATACTGATATATGCTTTCCAGTAGGTATTAGAATCTGATGACGACGCCTCCGTTCTGGGTATAGATGGTACGGTATCCACAACCTTTACATTCCCTTCTTTGTCAATCTCCATGATGGCTTCGTAGCTCTCCGTTATCAAACCATCATCACTGCAAGTTCGCATCTGCCCCGCCTCTTTTTGTAATGCCATGGGAAATTCATAAATTCCGCCTGTTTCTGTATTCTCAATTTTTATACTTCCTGTATAAATTTCGTTATCATTTGTAAAAATGGCGTTCTGTTCCATAGCAAACGCCTCATGGGCAAAGGATATAGCAAGCGCCAATGCGACTCCAAGAACCATTGCCAGTTTTTTTGTGTGCTTCACAAGATCTTTTCTTTTCATGTCAGTTCCTCCTTTTCTTTTTTAATATGTATTTAGCAATCTACTCCTCCATGCCTTTATAAATAGTGAATAATAAATCATTAAAAAAGGCGTTTTTTGTCGTTTCAACTGCTAATTAAAATTATATACTCACCGTTATATATGCGTCAACAATATCCCGTCGACAATAAATACAATAAAAATACAATTTTACATTAATTTGAAAAAGAAGGTTCTGATACATAAGGACATAAAAAAACCACCGGCATACTGCCGATGGCCTTTACTTTGCACATTTTATTAATCTACGCTGATGATCTCTCTCTTATTGTATGCGCCACAAGCCTTACAAACTCTGTGAGGCATCATCAAAGCGCCGCACTTGCTGCACTTTACCAAAGTGGGAGCACTCATCTTCCAGTTTGCTCTTCTCTTATCTCTTCTACCTTTAGAAGATTTATTTTTAGGACAGATAGACATCGTTACACCTCCTTATTCGCGTTAAAGATATCTTTTATTACTGCCATTCTGGGGTCGGGAATGAAGGTATCACATCCACAGTCCCCTTGGTTTAAATCTTTACCGCATTTTGCACAAATGCCTTTGCAATCCTCTTTGCACAAGATTTTACCTGGCCAGTTTATCAATATTTCATTGCCGATCAACACTTCCGTATCTAACTGATAGCCCTTCAAGTACGGACACTCATCGGCATCGGCGGGATTTTCAATCTGCTCTGTCCCGATTGCTTCATCAATCCAAATATCAACGGTAATATCTACAGGGGCAAGACAACGGTCACACCTTGTCCGAAACTGCAGGCTGCCCTTTCCGGTTACGCTCATCTCGCCTTTTCCCTGGTTGCTTAAGGTTAATACAACGGGCCCGTTTTGCAGTACCTTGAATTTTCCCTGATCCGATTGAAAGAAACCGGACTCATAAACAACAGAGATTTCTTCTGTTTTACCTTCATTTGATAAGATGTCTGTCAGGTTCAGTAACATTTCATACTCCTATCCACACTCAAACGATTATACATAACTTAGTGGTATTTGTCAATAATCATGTTTCTTTTTCTGATTTTTTATTCACTTTTTTAGTCACAATTTTTCATCCGGACCTTTTAATCGCAGTAAAAACAGCTTTTCAGGTTACATTTTGGGCCTGTTATGATATACTCATGCTATATTCATTTTTATTTTGGAGAACACACTATGGCAACTTTTAAATCCGGATTTCCCAAAGCTTTCCGTCCGTTTCTTCTTTTAGCGGCGCTGGTTTTATATATTTTTCACAGCCTTATTCTTCGCAATCAGGTTCATAACATTTTTTCCCGGGATATTACATGGGGAAAGACACAACTTGCTGCCATAGCTGTATCGATGCTTTTTGGCTTTTTTGTCTATCTGTGCCTTTTGATTGCAGTCTGTTTGCTTTTTACCAAAAACCCGGCGTTTTTGAAGCTGACAAAGGAATTTCTTATTTATTTTGTTCCTATGATGCTTTTGCTGTTATGCACCTGGCCCGGCATCTTCAAAGGAGACGAATTTTATGTGCTGCAGGCTGCGCGCAGCTTAACCCTGTCTCCCGCCCAGACGGGAATTACCAGCCTGTTTTACATTGCATGCCTCAGGTTTTTTCCCTCCATGGCTTCTATTTCTTTTTTTCAGATCGTTATCATCTGCTGCATTTATGCCTGCATTTTTTCTATGTTAAAATCCGTTTATCCCGGACGAAAGCTGATTCTCTGCCGTCTGGTCTGCTTTTTCCTGCCTGTTATGGACGGTAATCTCTTTACCCTTCGCGCCACTTTAGTAGGCTGGATTTTCCTTCTCATTATGTGCATATGCTTCTGCAGCTGGAAAAAACAGCTTCTGACTACGAAGCGGCTCATTGTCGTTTCCCTGCTCTGCGGTCTGATCATCGCATGGAGAAGTGAATATATTTATTTGCTGTTATTTATACCTCTGGCAGTTAAATTTATATACAAGAAACATCTGAAACAGGTTTTCCTCTGTTTTCTTATTATATTGGTTTCCTTTCAAATATTTAACATTCCCAACAAAATTGCTTTAAACGGAAGTAATAAATATCCCATATCCCTTGTCATCAATCCTTTGGGAAATATTTTTGCCCAGGATGAAATCCGCGGCGAAACCGCTTACGATGATATTATGACCATCAACGAATTAATTGATGTACAGGCGCTGCGCATTCATCCGTCCGTCCGCAATATCAGCCAGTACTGGAACATTCCCGATATACTGCCGAAAGAACAGCTAAACGGATTTATGGCGGCATCCATGAGACTGATTTTTAACAACTTCGACCATTTTCTCTATTACCGCTGGCTGACCTTTATGCACACCAACGGCATGGTTCCGGATGAAATCAACCATCCCACCGCTCCTACCTCAGAGACGGTTTATACCTTAAATTATTACGGGGAAGACTACAAAAACAACTATTACTTTATGCAGCCGGTTTTGGGCGAAAAAATCAGAAATACCGTTATCGACTTTTTATCCTGTCGGAATTATAAAGAAGACAATATCAAAACAAATCTTTTCTATCCTGTTTTTTATAATTGCCTTCCTACCATTATCATTGCATTATTTCTCATACTGTTTTGTCTTGTGAAGAAAAAGGCGATGCCTGCTTTTCTACTATTCCTTACAGGCGCCCAGGTGGTTCTTATCTTTTTAACGGCCCCTGCCATGTTCTTTATGTATTACTATTGTTTCTATCTGGCAGGATACTTTTTGTCTGCCGTTATTCTTACGGAACTGACAATCCCCCACAATATATCTTCCATCTAAAAATATCTGAAAAAGACTGTATCAGAAAAGAACCGGAAAATTCTTTTTTGATACAGTCTTTTTATCTATTTTTATACCAGCTGTGCCTGCACCGCCGTCAGGGCCACAACGCCCACAATATCCTCCCACGAACATCCTCTCGACAAATCGTTGACCGGCTTGGCGATTCCCTGAAGCATGGGACCGTAAGCCTCGGCCTTTCCAAGTCTTTGTACCAGCTTATAGGAAATATTTCCGCAGTCCAGATTGGGAAATACAAGTACGTTTGCTTTACCGGCCACTTCGCTGCCCGGCGCTTTGGATTTGGCAATATGGGGAACCAACGCCGCATCCGCCTGTAATTCTCCATCCACACAGAGATTAGGGTAAACCTCCTTTGCAATCCTGGTTGCTTCAACCACCTTATCCACAAGCACATGCTTTGCACTTCCCTTAGTGGAATGGGAAAGCATGGCAATAATGGGCTTCGCCCCTACCAGGCTCTTAAAGCTCTTTGCAGAAGTTTCCGCAATATCTGCCAGTTCTTCCGCCGTAGGATCCTGATTCAGACCACAATCCGCAAAAAGGAAGGTTCCGTTTTCGCCATATTCGCAATTCGGCACATCCAGAATAAAAAAGCCAGAAACAAGCTTAACTCCCGGAGCCGTTTTCAATATCTGCAAAGCGGGTCTTAAAGTATCAGCCGTTGCATGGCAGGCTCCTGCCACCATACCGTCGGCGTCATTGGCCTTTACCATGATAACGCCGAAAGTCAGATAATCCGTCTTCAAAATTTCCTCCGCTTTTTCAAGGGTCATTCCCTTTGATTTTCTTGTTTCATATAAAAGCTGGACATATTCGTCAAATTTTTCATATTTTTCAGGGTCTATCACAGTAACGTCATCCAGCTCAACCTCCAGCCAGCGGGCGCCGTCCATAATTTTTTCTTCATTCCCTACCATAATAATATCCGCAATTTTTTCCTGCATAATACGTGCCGCCGCGATCAAAGTTCTTTTGTCGTTTGTTTCCGGCAATACGATTGTTTTGCGATCGGCTTTTGCTTTCTCTTTAATCAGATCAATATATGACATATCCGTATATCTCCTTTCACGTTCCTTTGCTCATATTATAATGCATTCCCAAAGGAACCACAAGTTTTGTATGATTTAATTTAACCGTATTATATCTTTATTTCAATAAATTTTTAAAATTTACCCACTAATAGTTGTTGGAATTTCAAAAACATGTTATCTTTGATATATTAGGCTACTTTAACTATCGTAACAAAATACCAACGGGGAGAACATCTTATGAAAATTGCGGCCATTATAGCAGAATACAATCCTTTTCACAACGGTCATTACTATCAGCTTCAAAAAGCAAAGCAGATTACAGATGCCGACTACATGATTGTTGTCATGAGCGGCAATTTTACCCAGAGAGGCACGCCTGCCCTCATTGATAAATACAGCCGCGCCAGAATGGCCCTCATGGGTGGAGCCGATTTAGTTTTGGAGCTTCCGGTCTGCTATGCTACGGGAAGTGCGGAATACTTTGCTTCCGGCGCTATCGCTTTATTAAACCAATTAGGATGCGTTGATTCCATTTGCTTCGGTAGTGAATGCGGAGACATTGTTCCTCTCAAAAACATTGCCAGCGCTCTTGCCTATGAATCGGAGGAATACCAGAAGCTTTTAAAAAGCCATTTAAAATGCGGCTCTACATATCCTGTAGCACGTAATACTGCTTTGGCGGAAACCTTAGACGGTTTTGTTCCCTTTGATGTGATTCTGGGCTATCCCAACAACATTCTGGGCATCGAATATATTAAGGCCATTATACGTCAGAACAGTTCCATCGAGCCTTTTACCAATTTGAGAATAGGCTCCGACTACCACTCCTACAGGCTTGACGATACATTCAGTTCTGCGATTTCCATCAGGCAGTCTTTATTTACCCAGGATAATCTGGAGATGGTACGCCCCCAGCTGCCAAAAGCAGTCTACGAAATCATGCAGGAAAGTTTTCACAAAACCTTCCCTGTTTTTTCATCGGATTTTTCCTCCATGTTGAATTTCAAACTGATTCAGGAAAGGGAGAAGGGCTTCACAGAATATCTGGATATTACAAAAAGCATCTCCGACAAAATCGTCAAAAACACTTTCAAAATGCAGGAATATGATGATTTTTGCGATATTTTAAAGACAAAAGAGGTAACTTATGCGCGTATCAGCAGATGCCTTTCCCATATTTTACTGGACACCTTCACGGAAGACGTAGCAAAATACATGGATTCCGGCATTGTATTTTATGCCAGAGCTCTGGGCTTCAATGAAAAAGCCGCGCCTCTTTCCAAGCTCATTAAGAAAAATACGTCCATACCTCTCATTACCAAAACCACATCAGCCGCCGCTAACCTTTACCCATTAGGAAGAAAGCAGTTTGAGCACGATGTCCATGCATCCCACGTATACGAATGCATTGCCGGAACCAAATACCGTCACGGCATGCGGGATGAATACCGCAGACAGATGGTTAAACTGCGGGCTGCCGATTAATATGTTTTTGATCAATTTGCATAAATACATTCTAAAGAAAAAGACATGTCTCCTATCTAAGACATGTCTTTTCAAATTCCTCAGCCGGCATGGGCTTCGCATAATAATATCCCTGTACCATATCACATTTCATAGACTTGAGCATGGAAATATGTTTCTCCTTTTCCACGCCTTCCGCTATGACATAAAGGTTGATTTTCTTTGCCAAAGCTACAATGGAACTCATGATATTTTCATTTTTGCTCTGCTCTCCCTTATTCTGCAAAAATTTCATATCCAGCTTTAAAATATCAATAGGCAGCTCCGCAAGCATATTCAAGGATGAATAGCCGCTTCCGAAATCATCCATTTCAATGATAAAGCCCGCTTTTTTTAACTGTTCCACTATGAGAATCAACTGCTCCGGATTTTCCGTATAAGCGCTTTCCGTAATTTCCAGATGGAGAATTTCCGGGGTTAATCCTTTTTTTCTGACTATATTCTCTAAGATTTCCGGGAGATTTTGTTTATAAATATCTTTTCTGGAAACATTCACGGAAAGAGAAACCAGTTTTCCATATTTCCTTTGCCACTTGGCAATGTATTCACAGCTTTTATTCCATACATACATATCCAGTTCCGTAATAAAGCCGTTCTTTTCAAAAATCGGTATAAACTCCGCCGGAGACATAAATCCCTTTACAGGATGATACCATCTTACCAGTGCCTCCGCACCTGCCATCTCTCCTGTTACCAGATTATACTTGGGCTGGAAATAAACATCAAACTGTTCTTCCCTCAAGGCACGGACCATATCGTCCCCAATCTGTTGTTCTAAAAGAAGCTTTTCCCGAATGGAATCATCATAATATGCCACATCCTTTTCATAAAGGCCTTTTGCCGCCTTTACGGCAATAAAAGCCCTGTCGCACATACTGTTTACCGGAACGGAAATATCATGAATCTGATATACTCCCACCTTTACATGTACCTTCATATCCAATGGATAGCTTTCCATACTGCGGTTGATGTTCTCCACAGCTTTTGACACATACTCATCATTTAAACGCTCACAGAATATCAAAAACTGATCCGCATAAACTCTTGAGCAGACGCCGTTATAAAAGCCGCTTTCATCCACAACATGCCTACCCACGTATTTGAGGAGCCGGTCACCTTCATCCACGCCATATGTATCATTGAATAATTTGAAATGTTCAATATCAAGAGCAACAATATCATAAGGAACATCCGTCCCGCCGCTTAACATTTCATCTAACTTGTGACAGAATCCCTCTTTGCTGTAAAGCCCTGTAAGGCTGTCTTTTTCCATAAGTCTTACAGCCGTTGCATTTTCATGCATCTGAATCAGATTATACAGACGTTTCTTTAAAATTTCTCCGTTGTAAGGCTTGGAAATAAAATCGCTGGCTCCCATATTTAGCGCCTTTAACTCATACTCCTCTTCAAATGCCTGGCTGGTAACCAGAACAGGCATCTTTGATAAACCGGGAGTTTTCTGCATAATCCGCATGACTTCATATCCATCCATAACAGGCATCAAAATGTCCAAAAGAACCGCCGAAAACTTTTCCCCGTTGTCCAACAGGATATTCAGCGCTTCCAGTCCGTTTCCCACACATACAGTTGCGTAATCCGGCTCCAATATATCCTGCAGCATTTCCCGATTCAGTTTCTGATCTTCTACAATGAGAACCTCTCTTCTTGTTTTTACCATAAGCCCCAAACCCTGCCTATCATATTGATATATTTCGATTATCTACCCGTATCTTTATTATATCCGCTTCATTATTTTTTTTCAACAGGATATATAACCCAAAGCCCTGTTAAAACCGCTTCATCTCCGGCTTTTCTTTTCTTTCTTAACCTGATACATAAAAGAATCCGCCTTTCCGATCAGTAAGTCGATATCCCGATTCCCCTTTTCAGAATATGCCACGCCGACGCTTGCCGATACATTCCCGAAATGTTCTTCTTTTATGTATGTCTGATCAAGCTGCTCCTGGAGCCATTTTCTCTTTTCCTCCATTTCGGCTTCCGTTGTCTTACCACCCCGGATAACCAGAAATTCATCTCCGCCCATTCTGGCAACTACATCATCTGGCATGCATTCCTTAAGAGCCTTTGTGGTAACCAACAGCAGCCGATCGCCCTCCTGATGTCCATACCTGTCATTTACTTGTTTAAAATTATCCAAATCCAGGAAGAACACCGTCAGAGGTTTCTCCCCTTCCTGCTCTATAAACTGGTATACATATCTTCTGTTGTACAATCCCGTCTGGAAATCCGTATTGGCATTATTCAAAATCATCTGCTCATAAAGACGCTCCTGGGTAACATCTATTCCCACGCCTACCGTTCCCATGACGCTCCCGTCCAGATCAAATAAAGGGGATTTATAAGTCTTCAGCTGCCGCATCTCATTACCGATTTTTACACTCTCATCAAAAATACAGGTTTCCTGCTTCTCCATAACCTCATATTCCGATTCCATGCAGACATATTCGCCTTTATGATATTCCTCCGAAGTAATATCCCAAATATAGTAGTGCCCCCGCCCTTCTATCTGCTCCATGGTTTTATTTACTGCCTTGCAGAAGCTTTCATTGACCTTTTCATGAACGCCCTCTTTATCCTTATACCAAATCAGATGGGGCACATGATTAATGGTTGCATCCAGATAATTTCTGGCCTGCCAAAAGTCTTTGTCCCTCTTATACTGCCGCTGCCATCTTAAAAGCCGGAAACAAAATTCCTCTTCAGACATAGGAAGACTCCATATATCCAGATTCTCCGGCAATTTCCCGCAAACCAGTTCTTCTGTCTGATTCTTTTCTGCAATCAGAATAATTTCCCTTTCCTTTTCACTATGTTCAGCAAAAAGTGTAAGGATGTTTCCTATATCCATTCCCTGTAAATTTACGAGAACCACATCTGCTCTGTTTAGCAGTTCTGCTTCCGGTTCCCTGCTCTCCATAAACTCATGTTCAAAATTAAGAAATGGTTTTGATTTTTTTATAAAATCAAAATAATCTGCCTGATTTCCCAAAAGATAAAAACAAATATGGCAATGATACATGAGTAACCCTCCAATTCTCCTTAAATTTTACATGATAGAAATAAAAAATTACCTTCTTCTTTTTTCTGTCCCTGCTTTTAATTTTTAAAGCTGTGTATAGGCGCCGGAATCCTTCCGCCCCTATTTACAAAATTATCACATGCAAACCGGTTGACCGGCATAACGGGCGCATATCCCAAAAGACCGCCGAATTCCACAGTCTCTCCCACGCCCTTTCCGATAACGGGAATAATCCTGACTGCGGTGGTCTTCTGGTTTACCATACCGATAGCCATTTCATCGGCAATAATACCGGAAATGGTAGACGGCTTTGTATCTCCCGGAATGGCAATCATATCAAGTCCCACGCTGCACACGCAGGTCATGGCCTCTAACTTATCTAACGTCAGGGCGCCTGCATTAACGGCGTCAATCATGCCCTGATCCTCGCTGACAGGAATAAATGCACCACTTAAGCCGCCTACATAAGAAGACGCCATAACGCCGCCCTTTTTTACCTGATCGTTTAAAAGAGCCAGCGCCGCCGTAGTGCCCGGGGCGCCCGGATGCTCCACGCCGATTTCCTTTAAAATATCCGCAACACTATCCCCTATGGCCGGTGTGGGCGCAAGGGATAAATCTATGATTCCAAAAGGAATTCCCAGCATACGGGAAGCTTCCTTTGCCACAAGCTGTCCCACTCTGGTTACCTTAAATGCCGTTTTTTTAATGGTCTCGCAGAGGACTTCAAAATTCTCCCCACGTACTTTTTCCAAAGCGGTCTTTACCACTCCTGGACCGGAAACGCCTACGTTGATAATCTTATCCGCTTCCGTTACTCCGTGAAAAGCCCCTGCCATAAAAGGATTGTCGTCAGGCGCATTGCAGAACACAACCAGCTTTGCACAGCCCATGGAACCGTTATCCTTTGTGTACTCTGCTGTTTCCTTTACAATTTCTCCCATAAGCTTTACCGCATCCATATTGATGCCTGTTTTGGTGGAGCCCAGATTAATGCTGCTGCATACGCGTTCTGTTTTGGACAATGCAAGTGGAATGGATTTAATCAGCATTTCATCCGCCTTTGTCATGCCCTTTGCAACCAGTGCGGAATAACCGCCCAAAAAATTTACCCCTACTTCCTTCGCTACCGTATCGAGAGTTTCTGCAATCTTTGCAAAATCTTCAGGACTTTTGCAGGCTGCCCCGCCAATCAGGGCGATGGGCGTAACGGAAATTCTTTTGTTGACAATGGGGATTCCGAATTCCTTTTCGATTTCCTCCCCTGTAGCTACCAAATCCTTGGCTGTTTCTTTTATCTTGGTATAAATATTGTTCCGAAGGGTTTCCAGATCGGAATCGATACAATCCAAAAGGCTGATGCCAAGGGTAATGGTCCTTACATCCAGGTTTTCCTTTTCGATCATCTTATTGGTTTCATTTACTTCATAAAAATTTATCATGGCTTCACTCCCGTTAAATACGATGCATCATATCAAAAATATCTTCCCGCTGGCATCTGATCATAACGCCGATATCCTCGCCTAAAGCTGCCAGTTCGTCCACCACCGTATCGAAGGCCGCCGTGGATTTTCCCATATCCACAATCATCATCATATTAAAGTAATTCTGTACAATGGTCTGGGAAATATCCAGAATATTCACTTCATGCTCCGCTAAATAGGTACATACGCGGGCAATGATGCCTACTGTATCTTTTCCTAAAACAGTAATAATCGCTCTTTTCATTTCTTTCTCCTTGTTAATGCCGCTTTTATCAGGCAAGTGAAAAACCACTTCCTTTTACCATCAAGTATAACACAATCTAAAGTTTATCACAAATCTATTCATAACTTACAAAGCAATAAGGTTGAAAGAAAATCTTTCAACCTTGATTTGAGGGTCAAATGAACAAGCAAGCATGTTCGCTTGACCCATGGAGACAAAAATGCGACAACAGAATCCCATGTCACATTTTTTATTACTTTGCATATATTCTCTGCAATTTGACCGTCAACATTGCTTTTTGGCCTTTAAAATTCTTCTATCTCTCAGCCACTACCTGAAAAATATAAAATTTCAGATAGTAGGATTCATCCGCCGCCCATAAAATGGGATGGTCGGGAGCCTGAGTGCGATACTCCACCTGCCGCAGACGTTTATGAACGTTTTTAGCTGCCTGCCCGATGGTCTTTGTAAATAGTTCATAGTCCATAAAATGAGAACAGGAGCAGGTGCATAAAAAGCCGCCGTCCTTTACCAGTTTCATAGCCCTTAGATTGATTTCCCGATAGCCCTTTACCGCATTTTTAATGGAATTTCTGGATTTTGTAAAGGCGGGCGGGTCTAAAATGACCACCTCGTACTTTTCTCCCTGTTCCTCTAACCTGGGAAGCAGTTCAAACACATCCTCACAGATAAAAGAAACCCGCTCCTGCAATCCGTTTAATAAAGCGTTTTCCCGGGCCTGCTTCACGGCAAGCTCCGAAGCGTCCACACCTGTTACCTCTTTTGCGCCTGCAATTCCTGCATTTAAAGCAAAAGAGCCCGTATGGGTAAAGCAATCAAGGACTCTGGCGCCTTTGCACAATTTATGAATGGCAAGACGGTTATATTTCTGGTCTAAGAAAAATCCCGTCTTTTGTCCGTCTTTTACGTCCACTATGTATTTCACGCCGTTTTCTACAATCTGTACATTGGTGTCAAAGGGTTCTCCCATAAAGCCCTTATAAGGCTCCATTCCCTCCTGTTTGCGCACCTTGGCATCGCTTCTTTCGTAAATCCCGCGAATCTGAATGCCGTCCTCCGAAAGGACTTTTTGAATTTGTTCCAAGATAAGCGGCTTTAACTGATCGATTCCCAAGGCAAGGGACTGCACCACCAAAACATCTTCAAACTTATCCACTACCATTCCCGGCAGGAAATCCGCCTCTCCGAAAATCAGACGGCAGCTTCCTGTATCTACCGTTCTTTTACGGTATTCCCAGGCTTCCTTTACCCTTTGATACAAAAAAGCCTCGTCAATTTCCTGTTCCTTCTGTCTTGTCATCATCCTGATACGGATTTTGGATGTTCTGTTGATAAAACCGCGCCCTAAAGGAAAACCGTCAAAATCATGTACCATGACGATTTCCCCATTTTCAAAGGTTCCCATGACAGAATCGATTTCATTGTCAAATATCCAGCATCCGCCGGCCTTTAACGCTCTGCCCTCTCCTTTTTTTAATATTACGATTGCCATTTTTGTCTGTGATCCTTTCCTGCGGCTATTCCTTCATTTGTGTAATGAACGCCGCTTTATGAAGCCGCTTATTTGCCACAGCTTTAAAGCCGTTCCTATGACGATAATCTATTCTGACAGCAAAAATGCCTGATAACCGCATTTTGCCTCATAAAGATCCGCCTTGGAAGTCGCTTCAAAGGGCGCATGCATATTGAGAACCGCAACGCCGCAGTCAATGACGTTCATGCCGTACAGGGAAAGAATATAGGCAATGGTTCCTCCGCCGCCCAAATCCACTTTTCCAAGCTCCGCAGTTTGAAAGGAAACCTCTGCATCGTCCATAATCTTTCTGATGAAGGCAAGGTATTCCGCATTGGCGTCGTTGGAACCGGATTTTCCTTTTGAACCGGTAAATTTATTAAATACCATACCATGGCCTAAATAAGCCACGTTCTTTTTGTCAAAGCTTGAGGCATAAGTAGGATCAAATGCGCTGCTGACGTCGGAAGATAGCATCCTCGAAGCAGCAAGGGCTCTTCTTAAGGTAAGCTCGCTAAACTGCTCCATGCAGTCTAACACTTCCGCAAAAATATTTTCAAAGAACTTGGACTGCATTCCCGTTGCGCCAACGCTGCCGATTTCCTCTTTATCCACCAAAAGACAGCATGCGGTCCTGTCAGGATTTCCGATTGAAAGCATCGCTTCCAAAGAACTGTATGCACATACCCTGTCGTCCTGTCCGTATGCCAAAACCATACTCTTGTCAAAGCCGGCCTCTCTTGCTTTTCCAGCAGGAACAATTTCCAGCTCTGCGGAAATAAAATCCTCTTCCTCCATATCATACTCATCCTTCAAGATCTTGAGGATGCCTGCCGTAACCTTATCCTTTTCTTCTCCATTTAAAGGCTTATTACCCACAATAATATCGAGAGCTTCACCCTCAATGACCTTATTGGCTTTTTTCTCCATCTGCTCCGCAGCAAGATGAATCAAAAGGTCTGAAACAAAAAATACCGGATCGTCTTCTTCCTCGCCTACGTTAACAATGACTGTCGTCCCGTCTTTTTTTACAATGACGCCGTGCAGGGCAAGGGGAATCGCCACCCACTGGTATTTTTTGATGCCGCCGTAATAGTGAGTGTCCAGATAAGCAAAATCCCCGTCTTCATACAAAGGATTCTGCTTTACATCCAGTCTGGGAGAATCAATATGTGCTCCTAAAATGTTCATCCCTTCCTCTATCGGCGCTTTGCCGATGTGAAACATCACAACGGATTTTTCCATATTGACTGCATACACCTTATCGCCGGGCTTTAATCTTCTCCCTGCTTTCACTACCTTTTCAAGTTCAACATAACCCGCATCTTCAATCCGGTTTACAATTTCGCTGACACACTCCCGTTCTGTTTTGCCCGCATCTAAAAACTCCCGATAGGAGGCGCTGAGCTTCTCTAATTCCTTTAACTGTTTATCACTATATTTTTCCCAGACACTTTCCGTCTTCATAACATGTTACCTGCCTTTATTTTTAATCGTTTTTACCTACTCTGCTATTCCTTCGGACTTTGACTTCTCTGTCCGAATTTATCTTCCGTTCTCTGCACGCACGTTTTCTCTCCGGTTGTCAGCCATACTGATCCGCTTTTCTATTCCCTTCTTAGCTTTGCCTTATAATTGCCCTCTTATACCTTTACAATTGCCTTTTTGGGGCATTTGGAAGCACAGATACCGCAGCCTACGCACTTATCCTGGTCAATATGTGCGTTAAAGCTTTCAATGGAAACTGCCTCCTTGGGACAGTTTTTCGCACAGAGCGTACAGCCGATACAGCCTACCTCGCAGGCCTTCATGGTAACAGGGCCTTTCTCCGTATTGCTGCATGCCACCGCATATTTGGAATCATAAGGAATCAGCTCGATCAAATACTTGGGACACACCGCAACACATTTCCCGCATGCCTTACATTTCTCCTTATCCACTACGGCAACGCCCATGACTACCTTGATCGCGTCAAAGGGGCATGCCTTCACACAGCTTCCGTAGCCAAGACAACCCTGGTTACAGGATTTGGGACCGCCGTTTGGCACAAAGCTGAGCATCCCGCAGTCTTCCACGCCGCTGTAGTCATAATCCATACTTGTCTTGCCACAGTCTCCCTGGCACTTCACAAACGCCGTCATGCGCACGCTTTCGCCTGCATCCACACCCATAATCTCCGCAATCCGTTTTGCCACCGGCTCTCCCCCTACGGGGCAGGTGCCAACCTCAGCTTCGCCCTTTGCAATCGCAGCGGCTAACCCCGAGCAGCCTGCAAATCCGCAGCCGCCGCAGTTATTGCCGGGAAGGACTGCTAATACAGCCTCTTCCTTTTCATCCACTTCTACTTTAAACTTGATTCCCGCAATGCCTAAAAACAAACCGATAAACAATCCGATTCCGCCTATTAAAGCGGCAGCGATCAAAATTCCAGTTATATTCATCTGCCACACCTCCTACAACAAGCCAGAGAAACCGCAAAATGCGATTGCCATCAGTCCCGCAGTTACAAGTACAATCGGCATTCCTTTAAAGGGAGCGGGAATATCGTTATATTCGATTTTTTCCCTGATGCCCGCCAGAATCACAATGGCAATGGTAAAGCCCACCGCCGTGGCAAAGCCGTTTACCACGCTTTTCAGAATACCGTAAGAATCCTGTACATTATTCAAAGCCACGCCCAAAACAGCGCAGTTGGTAGTAATCAAAGGAAGATAAACTCCCAGCGCCTCATACAGGGAAGGCATGAATTTCTTTAAAAACATTTCCACAAACTGAACCAGTGCGGCGATTACCAGAATAAAGACGATGGTCTTTAAGTAATCAAGTCCTAAAGGTTCCAACACATAATTGTAGATAATTGCCGCCACAAAGGATGCAAGGGTAATCACAAAAATAACCGCCGTTCCCATGCCTGCCGCCGTATTGGTCTTTTTGGATACCCCCAGGAAGGGACACAGGCCTAAAAACTGGCTTAAAACCACGTTACTGACCAACGCAGAGCCTAACGCAATGATAATCAACTCACTCATCTGCACTTACCTCCTCTGCCGCTTTTTTTGTTTCCGGTGTTTCTGCTTTTTCGGAATTATCATAAAACTTCCTTGCCGAACAGCCCGATTCCCCGCAGTTCATGCAGTCCTCGCTGCAGCCGGAACCGATTTTGCTCATATCCTTACCCTTTTTCTCTCCTTCGATCTTAACCTTGTTCTGAATGGCAACCAGTACCGCAAGAACAAAGAATGCGCCGGGAGCCATGACAAAAATGCTGACAGGTATGTAAGAATCCGGCATCACTGAAAAACCAAAGGCTTCTCCCGCTCCAATAATCTCCCGCACAAGACCGATGATCGTCAGGGAACAGGTAAAACCGAGTCCCATCCCGATGCCGTCAAAAAGCGACGGGATTACGGGATTTTTGTAAGCATAGCTTTCCGCTCTTCCCAAAATAATACAGTTTACTACAATCAGGGGAATATAAAGTCCCAGCGCACTGTAAAGGGAAGGAATAAAGCCCTCCAGCAAAAGCTCCACTATGGTAACAAAGGAAGCAATAATAACGATAAACGCGGGAATCCTTACCTTATCGGGAATAATCTTCCGAAGCAGTGAGATAATCGCATTGGATAAGGCAAGTACCACGGTAGTGGTCAGTCCCATGCCCAGACCGTTAATTGCCGACGTGGTAACCGCCAGAGTAGGACACATGCCAAGCATTAAAACCAGCGTGGGATTTTCTTTGATAATGCCGTTATATAATCTTTCGCCTGCTTTATTCATTGCCGCTGCCCCCTTCCGTCAATTCTGTATGAAAATATGTAAGCCCGGCATTCACACCGTTTACCACTGCATTAGTGGTAATGGTTGCACCGGAAATAGCGTCAATCTGATCTTCGGAAGCCGCACCTGTTTTGGTGTAGGAAAACTGCGCCGCATTTTTCCCTGCAAACTGCTCCTTTAATACCGGATCCGCTTTCATGCCAAGACCCGCCGTTTCTGAAATCTGCAAAATAGAGATGCCGTTTAAGGTTCCGTCATTTCTGATACCCATGGAAAACTGAATATCCCCGCCATAGCCTTCATGGTCTGTTACGGTAATCACATATCCCAGAAGCGTTCCGCCTGCATCAAGGGCCTCGGAAACCTCGTCTATGGTTACTTTAAAACCGGCCTCTGTTACTACTGCGGTCGCAGCTTCGGAATCGAGGTCTTCCCTTAATACAAAAGAGGCTGCATCGGCAAATACTTCCTTGCTGGCTTCTTCCTTTGCCTCAGCCTGCGCCTTTTCTATGGGCTCCTTGGTCACATCATAGACCAGTCCCAGCAGGCAGCCGGAAATCAGGGTAATGACAAATAGAATCGCTGCTTCTTTTAACATACTTTTCATATCTTTTCCCCTCCTCTTCCAAAGCCTTTGGGAAGTGTAACCTTCTCAATCAAAGGAACCAGGATATTTCCTAAAATAATTGCGTAGGACACGCCTTCCGCTCCCGCACCGAAAATTCTGAAAATCCCTGTTAAAACTCCCAGGAGAACACCGTATAAATACTGCCCTTTAATCGTAATGGGCCTTGTAACATAGTCTGTTGCCATGAAAAATGCGCCTAACATCAGACCGCCTCCTGCCAGATGAGCCGCCACATAACTAAAATCAAGACCGTGACCACCGAAAAGACAGATGAAAACCACAAAGCTTACAATATAACTGCCCGGAATCCTCAAATCAATAACGCCCAGTAAAATCAGGAAGCACGCCCCGATCACAATGGCTATCATAGAAGTCTCGCCAATGGTTCCCGCAGTCCTTCCCACTACCATATCAAATACATTTACGCTGCCGCCGCTCTTTAATACCGCAAGGGGCGTTGCGCCCGTATATGCATCACAATCAAAATTGGTCATAATGGAGGTAAAGGAAATCAGAAGAAAGCATCTGGCCCCTAAAGCCGGGTTCATAAAATTCTGTCCCAGACCTCCGAATAACATCTTCACAACAACGATGGCAAAAGCCCCGCCTACCATCCCAAGCCACCAGGGCGCATTGGGGGGCAGGTTTAGAGCTAAAAGCACCCCTGTTACCACTGCCGAAAAGTCTCCGATGGAATTTTTCCTTTTGCATATCATATCAAACAGAAATTCGGAAAACACACAGCTTGCCACCGTAATGAGTATTAAAAGCAAAGCATTGATTCCGAAATTATAAACTCCAAAAGCAGCAGCAGGCATTAAAGCCAGAACAACACAAAGCATGATATTGCTTGTGCCGGCTTTTGAGCGGATATGCGGATTGGATGAAACCTTCATTAAATCACTCATTTCCTTTTCCTCCTACTTCTTTCTCCGGTCTGCAAGGACCATTTTTCTCATGGATTTGATCTGCTGGGTCAACTGTCTCTTGGCAGGGCATACAAAGCTGCAGCAGCCGCATTCACAGCATTCCATACCGTTCCATTTCTGGAAGGTCTCCTTGTCCCCCCTGGCGGCAAAATCCGCAAGCCTGCTGGGAACAACCCTTCCCGGACAGGCATCCACACAGCGCCCGCAGTTGATACAGGGCCCCTCTTCTTTTTCCGAAACCTGATCATGGGTCAGGCAGAGAAGCGCTGAAGCAGTCTTGGTAGTGGGTACATCCAAGTCAAAAATGGCAAATCCCATCATGGGGCCGCCGTTTACGATTTTTTCGGGATTTTCTTTAAATCCGCCCGCTTCATCAATCAGCTCATGGTAATTGGTGCCGATTCGTACCCGGAAATTTCTCGGATCCGCAATGGCGTCTCCCGTCACTGTAACGATACGGTACATCAAAGGCTTGTTTTCCCTGACGGCGCTGTTAATGGCAACCAGGGTATCCACATTGTCCACGATACATCCCGCGTCGGCAGGAAGCATATCGGAATTGATCGCCCTTCCCGTAGCGGCATAAATCAGCTGACGCTCCGCCCCCTGTGGGTACTTGGTCTTCAACGCCTTAACGGTTATCCTCGGCTCATCCTTTGTCAGTTCCTTTAAAATCTGAACACAGTCCGGTTTGTTATCCTCCACCGCCATAATACCCTTGGCATTGTCAAAAAGCGCCAAAACACATTTTAAGCCGTCAATTACCTTTTGGGGCTCTTCTATCATCCTGCGGTAATCCGAAGTCAGGTAAGGCTCACATTCCGCACAGTTTGCAATTACAAACTCTATCTTATCCGGTTCCTTGGGCGACAGCTTTACATGAGTGGGAAATCCTGCGCCACCCATGCCTACAACGCCTGCCTCCTGAACCTTTTTGACAATTTCTTCCTTTGTCAGCTCTTCTAAAGGCTTACATTTCCCGTAATCCACTTCCTCGTATTTACCGTCGTTTTCAATGACAATGGCATTGACATTGTCTCCCACGGTAACACGTCTTTTTTCAATTGCCTTTACCGTACCGGAAACCGTTGCATAAATCGGCGCAGAAACAAAGCCGGCAGCATCGGCAATTTTTTGTCCCGTCAGCACATGGTCTCCTTTTTTTACCACCGGAACCGCCGGCGCGCCGATATGCTGAGACAGGGGGTAAACCAAATCTCCCTTGGGCAGTATATCCTTGATCGGCTTATCCTTGCTTAAGTCTTTGCCGTCATAGGGATGGATTCCACCTGTGAAAGTCCCTCTTGCTCCCATAAACTCTCCCTCTTTTCTATGTAATCAGTGTTTCTTTTGAAACAGCCGACGCCTGTGTAGAGCCTCACTTACGGCGTACATGCTGTTACTCTTTTATATGTACGCATTCGGCATATAATACATGCATTGTATCATATGTCAAATGTCTACGGGCAGAGCTCCCAAAAACCTTTGGCTTTCCGGAGTCGCTTCGCTCGTCAAATGGACAAAGCAACTGTTGCTCAAGCAAGCTTGGCAGCGGTTTCTTTGTCCACTTGACTCTGCCCTTTGCGTATATCATACTATTTTTTTCAACTCTTTACCACAAGGATTGATAAAAAAATACAAATTTTTTGCTGGCATATTTTAGCTAAAATATTTGAATTGTATTCTTACTTAATAACAGATTATGCTATAATAGCAGGATAAAATTACATGTCCTGATTTTTTTAGGTAAGGGGTAGACAGAATGAGACAATATATCATAGATGCGTTTACAGATGAAGTATTTAAAGGAAATCCCGCAGCCGTCTGTATTCTTGACCGTTGGATAGATGATGCGCTTATGCAGAATATTGCAAAAGAAAACAATTTTTTTTGAAACGGCATTTCATAACAGCGGCATACTGCCCGTCAGCTTATTGACCTTCTTTTTAGCGCCGCAGATTGCAATGCCGAAATAGTTTAACTCCCTTTCCGATACCAGCTCCATTCTGCTTATGAATTCCTCATAGGTTTTACAGCTCTGTGCCAGATCAGAAAAGTCTGAAACGGACAAATCCGAGAATTCCGGCTCATAGAGCTTTTCCCTGATCGCTTTGATCAGTTCTGCATTTCCTTTCCAAGAGTAATTCCCATGATGGCCGCCGTATTGGCAATAATTCCCAGGGGCATATTTTCATCAATGATCATAACGCATTTTTCATTTTGTAATTCCACTTGTTTTCCTCCTTGTTTTGTTCCCTGTTTTGATACCGGCTTCCTCCATTGTCATCCTTTACCGATACCTGTTTTTCTGTTATTCATAACCCTTCCTTTTTTCCCTTATATTCAGAAATGACCAGTCCCGACAACGCAAGCAATGTGCCTGCCCCCGACAAGGGCGTTATCCTCTCTTTCAGTATCAGAAAGGAAGTGACGACCGTTATAACGGGAACCATGTAAATGTAAACGCTGGTCTTTACCGCCCCCAATACCTTTACGGCATAATTCCATGTTACAAAACAAAGCGCGGAAGCTCCAACCCCCAGATAGAAAATCCAGAACAGGTACGATGAATCGGAAAAACGCGACAAATCCGGCTTGAAATCCAGAAAGAACAGGGCAGGCATCATAAAAAGAAGTCCATAAAAGAACGTTCTTCTTGTGGCAAGGATAACAGGATAGCCAAAGCTGCTGATTTTTCTGGTAAGGATAGCATAACAGCCCCAGATAAACGCCGCCAAAAGTGCCAGAAAGTCTCCTGTAGGATTTAAGGAAAGCTTCGCCCCGTTAAAGCTAATAAGGAAAATGCCCGCCATTGCCGCAGCAAATCCAAGTAAAAATCTAATGCGCAGTTTTTCCTCCGATTTCATCAGGAAATGAGCCAATATCGCTGTAAAAAACGGCGCAACCGACGTGATAACTCCCACATTGGATGCCATTGTATAGGTCAGGGCAATGTTTTCCAAAAGATAATAAAGACAAATTCCACACAGTCCTGCCGCCATAAAGACCGCTTCCTGGTAAAAATCCGTAGTCTTCAATCTGCGGGGATTTGCTGCTGCAAGCACCAGGAATCCCATAATAAAACGGAAAAATAAAATTTCCAGAGGCTGAAAATCCCTTAATAATATTTTGGTGGAAATAAAAGTAGTTCCCCATATGACAACCGTAAAACATGCTGCCATATGTCCTATTGTTTCTTTATGTTTCATTTTTATCATCCTTACTTTTTTCAAAAAATATTTCACGGTACATGCCGGGGGCAAGACCTATTACGCTGTTAAAATAATTGGTAAAATGACTCTGGTCGCTAAATCCGGTCTCCATGGCTGCCATAGAAGGCATCATTCCCTCTCCCAACAATCTTTTCGCTTCGTTAATGCGGATCGTTTCCAGATAACGGTATGGTGTGATGCCCTTCTCTTTGGTAAATGCCCGAAGCAGCGTGGATTTACTCAAACCCGCATAGCGGCAGATCTGGTCCAGATAAATATGCCCGGCAAAATGCTGTTCCATGTATACACAGGCTTTCTCAATTTCCTCCCTGCACTCCGGAATGCATTTCTCAAAAGGCTGTCCGTATTTTTCCATCAGCACGGAAACCAGAAGTAGTAAGGCTTCTTCCTTCCCAAACCCCGCTCTTCCTTCCATTACCATTTCATGAAGCGGGCGCATATAGCCGGCGGCTTCTTCATCATAAATAACATTTTGTGAAAATCCGGGAAATTTCCTCTTTCCCGTAATTTCCTCTGCTAAATCAGCCATAATTTCCTCGGAGATATGAAAGCCCCTGTAATCAAATCTTCCTTCGCCAATTTGTACACAGCCATGATTATCTCCCGGATTGAACAACACGATATTTCCTTTTTCTATGATATACTCTTTATTTTTACAGGAAAGCATCCGTCGTCCGCCTTCCGCAAAACCCAAGACATAATATTCGTGGAAATGATTTGGAAAAGGCTGCTTTATTCCTTCAAAGCGGTATGCCTCCAGTCTGAGTTCATCATCATAGACAACTGTCTTTACCTCTTTTTTCATCTCTTTCTCTCCCTGCCGTACCTATTATAAGGCACAAGTATTTATCTGTCTTGTAAAATATCTTCATTTTTTCCTCCGTCACTTTCGCATTTCCGTTTTACCCTAAATGAATCCCTAAAATAAATCCAAAAAAGGAACCGGAAAATATTCTTTAACCCGAATCGCAAATATGATATGATTATTTATAGACAAATTTCGTCGATAAAATCAACCGGTAAGCGGATTGCCTTTCACGGTTTATCATTTATAGTGCATTACGATTTATATGGCTTTACAGTTCATATGGCACATAAATCAACAGTCAGCTTCGGCTCAGAAAGGAAAATAAGATGAAAATATATCATGAAAATCTGACTCCGGATTTGAAAAACTATCCCTTAAACCAAATCTATGAGTTAGAAAATATACTATTTGTCGATATTGAAACTACAGGCTTTTCCGCAAAGACGGCTTCTTTATATGAAATCGGCTGTATTTATTTCGAAAAGGAAGAATGCAGGCTGATTCAGTTTTTTGCCGAAAAGCCGGAAGAGGAAGCGCAGATACTGGAAGCTTTTTTTGCCCTATGCCAAAATCATTCTGTTTTGATTCATTATAACGGCAACACCTTTGACATTCCTTTTATGAAGGCTAAGGCATCCCAATACAACATGGAACATCCTTTTGATTCCATGGAGGGAATCGACATCTACAAAAGAATTTCTCCTTACAAAAAGCTTTTGGGACTGGAAAACTGCAAGCAAAAAACCGTAGAAAAATTTCTCGGCATTAACAGGGAAGATTTGTACGATGGAGGACGGTTAATCGAAGTGTATAAGGATTACTGTGGGAATCCTTCAAAAGAAGAGGAGGATTTGCTAATCCTTCACAATAAAGATGATATGAAGGGAATGCTAAAGCTTCTTCCCGTTTTATCCTATTCGGATATTTTTATGTACCCCTTCCGCGTAGTAAAGGTACAGGCCAACCACTATGCTGATGAAAACGGAAACGGGCGGGATGAGGTATTGATGAAAATCCGCTTTTTAACCCCTTTCCCCAAACCTTTTTCCATGAACAAGGCAGACTGTTACTTTAGCGCCGAGAACTGGGAAGGCTTTTTAAAGGTTCCTTTATACCATGAAGAGATGAAATATTTTTATGCGAATTACAAAGACTACTACTATCTTCCTTTAGAAGATGTTGCCTTACACAAATCCGTTGCCACCTTTGTTGACAAGGAACACAGAGTTCAGGCAAAGGCATCCACCTGCTATACCCGCAAGGAATCTTTGTATTTACCTCAATGGGATATTCTCTTTACACCGATTTTTAAGAGGGATTATCAGGACAGCTTATGTTTTTTTGAACTCACGGAGGACATGAAAAGACAGCCGGAGATTTTCAGACAGTATGCTCTACATATACTGGATATGATAGCACATTCCGATTAACTGTCTTTTAAAAATTAAAAGCCGCTGCAAAACACAGGATTTAGAAAGATATCATTATGATATAGTACCATAACATATATACATAAACCTGTTATTTTGCAACGGCTTCTTTTTATGTTTTTTTCTATAAAAAGAACGTGCATACAAAACTCCAATCAATTCTTTTAGCTTTCAATCTCCAGCAAAACATCCAGAACGGAACAGACCTTCCTCGCTTCCTTCCTGTCAAGCCTTTCCAATTTCTCTTCGTATTTGTGTAAACGACTCTGATATGCTTTTTTAATAGAATTACTTAATAATTCATCTGCTGTTGCATTCAACTCATCGGCGATGATAACAAATGTATCCAAACTCGGCAGTCTTTTTCCCCTTTCAATCATCCCGATATAGCCTACACTCAAATCCGTTTTCTCTGCCAGCTCTTCCTGTGTAAGATTGCTCTCTATTCGTTTTTGCTTTACTCTTTTTCCAAAATCAACTATATCCATTAGTTAACCGCCTATACTATTTGTGCTAATCATAGTATAAATTAGACGCTTGTGCCGATAAAGAGACAATTGGTTTATAATTCTAGCGATTAGTGCGCTTAGCAGAAATCATTCTTTTCCCTAACATTCTGATTCAGAAAAAAGAAAAGGAGCTGCTAAAAAACAACTCCCTCGTTCTTATTTTTCAATAGAGAAATTCAAATTCAACAGCTTTAGGGCTTCTCATAATAGAAGGAATCCCGCCTATTATATCCCATCTGTTTGAAATTAATAATCTGCTCCGTACTTCCGATAAATAAAATTCCCTTATGCGATAAAGACTGATAAAACTTTCCAAATATATCATCCTTTGCTTCTTCTGTAAAGTATATCAGCACATTTCTGCATACGATGAAATGACAATCCTTAGGATAAGCGTCCTTCAGCAGATTATGTTTCTGAAACGTCACTCTGGACTTAATTTCATCATCAATCTGGTAGGAAGGACCCACCTTAGTAAAATACTTTTTCTTAAGATCATCCGGCACAGCCGCAATGCTTTTCTCGTTGTACAGCCCGGCTTTTGCCTTTTCCAGTACCTGATTATCAATATCGGTGGCATAGATGCTAATCTGATGTAATGGCATATGCCTTGACAACGCCATTACCAAAGAATAGGGTTCATCCCCTGTTGAACAGGCCGCGCTCCAAATCTTTAGTCTGGAACCGAAATTTTTAATCAGCTGGGGAATCACTTCCTTGTCCATATATGCCCATTGCTCAGGATTCCGGTAAAATTCCGAAACATTAATAGTCAGGTAATTCACAAATTCATCAAATTTCTGGCTATTTGTACGCAATAATTCCACATAAGGAGCGTACCCTGTAATGCCGTTCTTAGCAATCAGAGTATCAATTCGACGTTTCATCTGCTTTTCCTTATAGCAGTTCAAATCAATACGAGTCAGTTCAAAAACTTCCGCCTTAAACTGTTCATAATCAAACAAAGCCATTCTTATTCAGCACTTTCTTCGGCAATAACCTTATCAATATCAACAGAAACAACATCTGCGTCCTCGTCTGCTTCCGCAGGCTCCGGTGCAAGCAACGCCTTTATGCTCAAACTGATTTTTTTCTCATCTTCATTGAAATCAACGATTTTAGCTGTAACTTCCTGTCCCACGGTTAAAACATCCGAAGGCTTTTCAATGTGCTCCTTGGAAATCTGGGATACATGCAGTAATGCATCTACGCCCTCTTCCAGCTCCACAAATGCACCAAAATCAGTCATTCTTGCAACTTTTCCTGTTACCTCTCTGCCTACAGCATATTTTTCTGCCGCATCTCTCCAAGGATTGGAATCCTCAAATTTTAAGCTCAATGCAATCTTGGTTCCCTCAATATCCTTAATCAGAACCTTGATGGAATCTCCAACCTTAAATGTCTTTTTGGGATTCTCAACTCTTCCCCATGACATCTCGGAAATGTGAAGCAGTCCGTCTGCACCGCCTAAATCAACAAATGCACCGAAATCAGTCACATTTTTAACTGTTCCTTCTACAACATCTCCTACATGGATTTTTTCAAACAGTTCTCTCTGCTGCTCTGCCTTCTTTGCAACGAGAAGCTGCTTACGGTCTCCGATATACCTTCTTCTCTTAGGATTATATTCACTGATTACGAACTCTATTTCCTGATCCGCATATTTGGATAAATCCTTTTCATAAACATTGGATACAAGGCTTGCGGGAATAAAAACTCTTACTTCATCCACAACTACGCTTAAGCCGCCGTCCAATACCTGTGCAACCTTTGCCTTCAGCACTTCCTTGCTTTCAAAAGCCTCCTGTATTCTCTTGTTCCCTTTCTCCAGAGCCAGTCTCTTATAAGAAAGGAGAACCTGTCCTTCTCCGTCGTTGACTTTAATGACTTTTACTTCCATCTTGTCGCCGGCCTTTAAAACTTTTGTCAAGTCCACGTTAGCTTCGTTTGTGTATTCATTTCTAGTAAGAATACCATCAGATTTATATCCAATGTTCAAGACAGCTTCATCCGGCTTTACGTCGATGATGGTACCTTCAACGATTTCTCCATTTCTAATTGTTTTCAAAGACTCCTCAAGCATTTGTTCAAAAGTTAATTCTGACATAATTTTGAACCTCCTCAATAATATTGTTTGGGGTTGACGCCCCGGCGGTAATTCCCACCAGACCGACTCCTCTTGGCAGCTTCCCTAAAAGGTCGTCCAGTGTCTGTATATAAAAAGTGTTCTCACATTTCTCCCGGCAGATTTCGAAGAGTTTCCTCGTGTTGGAGCTGTGAGTACCGCCTATCACTATCATAGCATCGACTTCTTCCGCAATGGCTGCGGCTTCTGTCTGTCTTTCCTCTGTCGCATTACAAATCGTATTTACAACATTTATATCATAACCTTTTTTAAAAATAATTTCAACTAATTCTTGAAATTTATTGTAGTTAAATGTCGTCTGTGAGACCGTGCACACTTTTTGATTATCGGGCAGTCTGAGATTTTGTGCCTGAGAAACCGATTCTATTACAATTGCGGTATTTTTACACCATCCTTTAATTCCCTCTACCTCCGGATGGGCATCGTTCCCGATAATAATAATCTGCTTCCCTGCTTCGCTCTCTTCTTCCACAATCCGATGTATTTTTTTTACAAAGGGACATGTGGCATCGATACACTCCAGCTCCTGCTTTGTAAGTATGTCGTAAATTCCCTTGGAAACCCCGTGGGAACGGATGACAACGCTTCCTTCCTTTATTGCCTTTAAGCTTTCCGCATCCTCGATAACCTTTACGCCCTTTTTTTCCAGATCCGCCACAACACCCTCATTATGGATAATCGGACCGAAGGTATATATTTTTTTCCCGCTTTCTATCTGCTCATAAACCCTTTCCACAGCCCGTTTTACGCCAAAACAGAATCCTGCGGTTTTTGCCATTTTTATTTTCATTTCGTATGATACTTCCGTTCGTTTTTCTTAAATTGCTTTTTCTTAAAACTTGTTTTTCCTTTGAAATCATTTTTTCAAAAAACAGTTTCTTTTTGCGCTCTTTCTATCTTTTTACCAATCCGATAATTTTTTCCACCACCTCATCAACGGTCAAATCCGAAGAATCCAATAAAACCGCATCCTCAGCCTGCCTCAGGGGAGAAATCTCCCGGTTCATATCCCGCTCGTCCCGATCCATAATATCCTGTTCTATTTTATAAAGATCGCATTCGCTTCCCTTCTGCTTTAGTTCGTCATACCGTCTCTTAGCCCGGACCTTTGAATCCGCCGTCAGATACACCTTCACATCTGCATGAGGAAGCACACAGGTCCCGATATCCCTGCCATCCATAATCACATCGGCAGTTTCCGAAAGCCTTTGTTGAAGAGAAACCATCTTTTTGCGCACATCGCCGTTTACCGAGCTTGCGGAAGCCATATTTCCCACCTCTTCCGTACGAATCAGTCCGTTAACGTTTTCTCCGTTTAACAGTACGACCTGATCTCCTTTTTCATAACGGAGGGTAATGTCCGCATCCTCACACGCCCTGCTGATAGCAGTTCCATCATCCGGCGAAATACCCTTTCTCAAAATATGCAGCGCCATAGCACGATACATGGCACCCGTATCCACATAGATACATCCCAATTGTTTTGCGATTTTTTTTGCAATGGTACTTTTTCCCGCTCCTGCCGGTCCGTCAATTGCTATGCTGTAACTCATATTATTTCCTCTTTTTCTCCTTTTCATTTTTATAATCGCTTTCAGGCAATAATTTTTCCTGTCCCAATCCGCCTGCCCGTCGCTTTTATACTTTTATACTTTTATACTTTTTATGTCGGTGCTTTTTCTATTCCTTAACTTTATTGCGGCACCGATTCTCCCGCCAGTCTTCCCGTGGACCAGGCTATCTGCAGATTATATCCGCCGGTAAAAGCATCCACGTCAATCAGCTCGCCTGCAAAGTACAATCCGCAAACCCGTTTTGACTCCATGGTGGAAGGATTGATGTCCTTCACACTGACGCCGCCCTTTGTTACAATTGCTTCCTCATAGCCTCCCGTCCCCGTGATCGTCAGGGGAAGGGCTTTGATGCATTGAATAAAGCCTCTTTTTTCTTCTTTGCTGATTTCACACGCCTTTTTCTCCGGATCAATACCGGAATGGGCAACCATAACGGGTATCAACCTTGCGGGAAAAAGTCCGCTGCAAGCGTTTTTAAACTGCTTTTGCCGGTTTTCGTCAAATTCCCTGGTCAGCCTTTTTTGCAGCTGTTCCTCCGTAAGAGCCGGCTTTAAATCTATAAAAAGCTGTATCTCATTTTTGGTAAGCCTCTGGTTTATGACACTTGCGCCGCTTAATATAATGGGTCCGCTGACGCCGAAATGAGTAAAAATCATTTCTCCGAACTCTGAATACAATACTTTTTTACCTTCTTTAAAGGTTGCAGTCACATTCTTTAAGGAAAGCCCCATCAGCTCCCTGCAGAAAGCTTCCTTTGCTTTTAAGGGAACAAGGGCCGGGTAAAGGCCTGTAACCTTATGTCCCGTCTCTTCTGCCATTCTGTGTCCGTCTCCCGTAGAGCCTGTAGACGGATAAGAAACGCCGCCTGTAGCAAGAATAACCGCATCCGCCTCATAGCCTGTTCCATGCTCATCCCTGACGCCCCTTATATATTTTTTATCCTGACTGCCTTTTGCCAAAGAACCTTCTGTCAAATCACTTTCCGTTATCAGACTTTCTACTCTGGTATGAAGCCTGATTTCCACCGAAAGAGCCTTTAATCTCTTTTCTAATGTCTTAATCACATCGGAAGAATGGTCGGAAACCGGAAATACTCTGTTTCCCCTTTCCACCTTCAAATGCAGACCGTTTTCCTCAAAAAAGTCCATACAGGCACGATTGTCGAAACCGTATAGCGCGCTGTATAAAAATTTCCGGTTGGTTACAATATGCTCAAAAATTTCTTCTATATCTGAGGCATTGGTCAGATTACACCTGCCCTTTCCCGTTATGAAAACCTTTTTTCCAAGCTTTTCATTTCTTTCCAGAAGGGTTACCTGATGTCCTCTTTCTGCCGCCGATACCGCCGCCATCATACCTGCGCCGCCGCCGCCGATCACAATTACTTTACTCATATTCTTCCTTTGTAAGGGGATTGTTTAACACAGGCTCCTCATCTATAAAATTAATTTCATCATTTAAATAAACCTGGTAATTTCCCCATACCTTTTCCAATTCTTTCAGATTATCCGTTACCTGTTCCGGCTTTCTTAAGCAGAGCGCCACCACAAGCGCATTGATCAGACTTAAAGGCGCAACCAGGGAATCCACGATAGAAACCATATCGCTTCTGGCACACAGGTTGCAGGAAGAATACAGATTCATAGGAGAATGAATGGAATCCGTAATGGCAACCACCTTGGCGTTCCTGTCATTGGCAAGTTCCATTGCTTTTAAGGTACGCATGGAATACCTGGGAAAGCTGATGCCGATTACCACATCATTTTCATCTATACGAATCATCTGTTCAAAAATTTCTGTGACAGAGGTTGTCCTGATCAAAATAACATCCCCTCTTATCATCGTCAGATAAAAGCTTAAAAAGTCTGCCAAAGGCTCACAGCTCCGAAGTCCCACCACATATACATGCTTTGCTTCCAGAATAATGTCCACTGCCGTTTCAAAAGCCGCCACGTCCACATTTTGAAGCGTATCCGCTATTTTTTCGATATCGGAATTTAAGACGCTTGTGAGTATTTCCGACTGCGTGCTTTTGCCGTACTTCATCCCTACCTTCGCAACGCTGTTCCATTCGTTTTTTATCCAGGCTTCCAAAGCATGCTGGAATTCAGGATAACCCTCAAATCCCAGTCCTGATGCAAAACGCACCACCGTGGATTCACTGATTTCCACTTCTTTTCCAAGCTGCGCCGCCGTCATAAATACCGCATGATCATAATGATCCATAATGTAGGCGGCAATCTTTTTGTGGCTCTTGCTCATCTTCGTATAGCGTTCCTTGATAAGCTCTATAATATCCGTATGCTCCCTCTTATCTGTTTCCTCTGTCATTGTAGCTCCCTTTGCTTTTTCTTCTATTACTGTAACTTCCTAATACTTTCTTCATCCGTTTCTTCCATAAACTACACTATGAAGCTTCATAAATTAAATCCGCCTATCGCATAAAGGATGTATAAGTTTCCTCTAAAAGTCCTCTTGTTTCATCCATGGAAAGGTCATAATCCCCGGTAGTCATCATAGTCGCCGCCCCATGGATAAAGATCCACATCTTCATAAAAATCCCGCTTGGATCTTTTGCTCCTTGCGCCTTTGCCTTTGCAATTTCCTTATGAAGAGCATTGGTTTTACCATTTAAAATGCTGAATAAAGAAGCATTGCAACGTTTTTCCTCCATAAATAACATACGAAATAATTGAGGTTCCTTCCCCGCAAACTCAATATATGCCATTCCAAGATTTGTAAAAGGAACCTGACTATTTCCCGGATACTTCCCGTAATAATCCGCAAAATAGTCGATTGCCATGCTGTAAATCTCATCATACATTTCATCCATACTGCTGTAAACACGGAATATGGGCTGGGTGGAACAGCCTGCTTTAGCGGCAAGCTTTCTGGCCGTCACTTCCTTAAGCCCTTCCTCTCCTGCCATTTCAAAAGCGCTGTTCATAAGCATTTCCTTTGTAACACTAATCTTTCTGGCCATGATTTAATCCCTTCTCTTTCGTGGCGGACCATTTTCCGCACAATAATCCATAACATACGTTATGTTAGTATATTTGGGAGCATTTGTCAAGTGCGTAAATTTTATTCCGCATGTTATTTCTCGTAATGTTTTCCCTTTTCGTCTTATTGGGGCTGTACATATTCCATCAGCCTGCGGTATATATCGGGATACTCTTTTTTCATACGGATAGGTATCATAGTATTTGTTACGAAACAGTGACCGGATTCTCCCGTTGCATGGAGCTTTCCCGTATCCTCGTCGTTCACTTCATATAACACGCGGAATTTTACTCCCGTAAAAGAAACAATCCTCAATGTAATCTGAAACCGCTGTCCGAAACGCATGGCATATTTGTATTCACAGGCGGCGGACAGAACAGGAATCATAATCCCTTCTTCCTCCATTTTGCTATATGGAAGGCCTATTTGACTCAAAAAGTCAATCCTGGCTTCCTCAAACCATCTGATGTAATTGGAATGATGGACAATGCCCATTTGATCCGTTTCATAATAAGCCACTTTTCTTGTATATGGTATGATTTCTTTTTTCATCTTTCCTTCTTTCCTTTCTGATCTATCTTATATGCAAATTGAAATCTGAGCCGTTATTCAATATCATTCTGCCATCATTACCAAAAACCCCTTCATAAGCTTCAAAAAGCTTCCAATCATAGCTTCCATTACCGGTTTCAAACGGTTCTCCCTGTAAAATGTAATAATACCAGTTGCTTTTGCCATCATAAAGTTTTTCTTTCCCCTGAGCACAGCATATAATAGCAACCAGATTCCACGTATAGCCGCTTTCTTCTTTTATCGCCTCCATCATTTGAAGCACTTTTTCTTTTACCGCTTTCTCAAATTTCTCCTTTTCAGCTCCTGATAATTCCAAAGCGTCGATGCTTAAATGCGGGGAAACCTCAATAGGAAAATCCTTAAAAATCTGTCCATAGTCCAATTCCCACAAATGGATCGTATTTTCTTTATTCCCCAAAGTATTCAGAAACTGTTCCCAATATCTGTCGCCCGCCTTCTTTGCTCTCTCAAAGGCTGCTTTTTATAATGCTGCGAAAGCTGCTCTTCCAGCCATCCAATCTTTTGATTCTCCAAATTGTTTTTATTGTTCAGCATTTGTGTATATTTCTATCCTAATTGATCTTCATAAGAAATTTCCCATTGATCATAAATGTAGGTATCCGAATGATATCCGCAGCTGCAATCCTCCCCCTCTATGGTAATGGTTTCTTTCTCCCCAATCTGATAATCCTCGCCAAATATAAGCCGAAGCTCCTCTTCATACAATTCTGTATAGTCTTCTGTATAACAAATTGTTTTGATTGCATGTCTGTTGTAAAAAGATATTCCCATAACCGCCATTGTTATGATGATTAAACAAAAAAACGACAGCAGGATCAAAGTCATCTTTTTCCGCTTCATACTCCTCCCCCCTGTTATACACTTTTCTGTAAAAAAGCTTAATATTAAATTTCACATATTTTTATATTAACATGTGCACAAAGCTCAAAACAAGCTGTAAAGGGAAAATTTCTTTTCTCCTTCATCCTATACGTTTTCAAAAATCGCTTTTCTAAATTACGTAATCTCATGACATTATGCACATACAAAACAAAAAAGCTCCAGACAACTGCATCATGCATTATCTGGAACTTTTTATTGTTATCTTATGACCTGAACACTATTAGACCGGATAAGCCCCGTTCTTTGTATCAGCCTGTGTTAAATCCACTTTTTCTTCCTGTGCCTTGCGGTATTTGAAGAAATCAACTGCTACCTGAGGGAATAATGCATAGGATAATACATCCTCATCGCTTCTTGCCCATTCTTTGGCTTCTTCTTTCAGCTTATCCCATTCAGGCTCTAATAAATCAGCAGGACGGCAGGTAATAACCTCTGTATCGCCGATAACCTTTTTCTGAACCTCTTTGTTGAAGGGTTTAACGGTTTCGCCGTATTTGCCGCTTAACAAATCCTTGGTCTGGCCGGTAGCCATCTTATAGGGCTCGCCCATAAGGACATTCATAACCGCCTGGGTACCTACGATCTGGGATGAAGGTGTTACAAGAGGAGGCTCGCCAAAGTCTTTGCGGACTCTGGGGATTTCCTTTAATACATCGTCGTATTTATCCTCTGCATTCTGCTCCTTCAGCTGGCTAACCATATTGGAAAGCATACCGCCGGGTACCTGATATAATAAGGTCTTGATATTAACGCCCATAACCTTGGGATTTAAGAGACCGCTCTTTAAGCACTCTTCTCTGTAGGGAGCGAAATGGTCTGCGATTTCAGCCAGTAAATCCTGGTCAAAGCCGGTGTCGTATTCCGTACCTTTGAAGGTTTCAACCATAACCTCTGTTGCAGGCTGGGAAGTACCCAGTGCGAAGGGGCTCATAGCTGTATCGATAACATCAACGCCTGCCTCTACAGCCTTTAAGTAAGTCATACTTGCTACACCGGAGGTATAGTGTGTATGAAGCTGGATAGGAAGCTCTGTTGCGCTCTTTAATGCAGTGATCAGCTTGCTTGCCTCAAAGGGAACCAAGAGACCCGCCATATCTTTGATACAGATGGAATCAGCGCCCATTTCCTCAATTCTCTTTGCAATATCCATCCAGTACTGCTCTGTATAAGCGTCTCCCAATGTATAGGACAAAGCGATCTGAGCGTGTCCGCCTTCTTTCTTACATGCCTTAACTGCCGTCTGCAGGTTGCGAAGGTCATTTAAGCAGTCGAAGATACGAATGATATCAATACCGTTAGCAACGGATTTCTGAACGAAATGCTCTACAACATCATCTGCATAATGACGGTAACCTAATACGTTCTGACCTCTTAATAACATCTGCAGCTTTGTGTTTTTAAAGCCGTCTTTTAATTTTCTAAGTCTCTCCCATGGATCTTCTTTTAAGAAACGAAGGGATGCGTCGAATGTTGCACCACCCCAGCACTCTACGGAATGATAGCCGACTTTATCCATCTTATCAACGATGGGAAGCATCAACTCGGTAGGCATTCTGGTAGCAATCAGGGACTGATGAGCATCACGTAAAATTGTTTCTGTAATTTTAACAGGTTTTGCCATTACTTTTTCCTCCATATTTTTATGATCATTTTATTGCCATTCTGCAATAAGGCTGCGTCAGGGAGCTTATCCCCGGCGCTTTCTTGCTTTTTATTTCAGCAGACGGCGGTCCGTATCTTTCCGGATATCCGTCAGCTGTCTCATTCGTTTGACAACTTAGAATACTCCGAAAATCGCCATAAAGGTTCCGGCTGCAACTGCAGTACCGATAACGCCGGCAACATTGGGACCCATAGCATGCATCAGCAGGAAGTTGGTGGGATCATATTCCGCACCTACCTTCTGGGATACACGGGCTGCCATAGGAACCGCGGATACACCTGCGGAACCGATCAAAGGATTTACCTGACCATGTGTCAGTACGCACATCAGCTTGCCGAATAATACGCCGGCTGCCGTACCGAATGCAAATGCAACCAGACCCAATGCAACGATTTTTAAGGTAGCTACATTTAAGAACGCCTCTGCACTTGTGGTAGCTCCTACGGATGTACCAAGCAAAATAACCACGATATACATCAAAGCATTGGAAGCGGTATCTGTCAGCTGTCTTACCACGCCGGACTCCCTGAATAAGTTACCTAACATAAGCATACCAACCAAAGGAGCGGTTGTGGGAAGAATCAGACATACCACGATTGTAACGACAATCGGGAACAGAATCTTCTCTAATTTGCTGACAGGACGAAGCTGTCCCATTTTGATTTTTCTTTCTTTCTCGGTAGTGAAGAGCTTCATAATGGGCGGCTGGATAATCGGCACCAGTGACATATAGGAATACGCCGCTACGGCGATTGGTCCAAGGAGCGCCGTCTGTCCCAGCTTACCTGCCAGGAAGATAGACGTAGGACCGTCTGCACCACCGATAATGGAAATCGCTGCTGCCGCCTTGTCGTTAAAGCCCAATGCAATAGCTCCGAAATAAGCTGCAAAAATACCGAACTGTGCGGATGCACCTAATAAAAAGCTCTTTGGATTGGCAATCAGGGGACCGAAGTCCGTCATGGCGCCTACCCCCATAAAGATCAGGGACGGCAGAATTGCCCATTCATCCAGTAAATAGAAATAATACAGTAAGCCGCCGGCGCTTCCATCCTGAATGGGAGCCATGATATCCGGATAGATATTAACTAACAGCATACCAAATGCTATCGGCGTTAAAAGCAAGGGTTCAAAACCTTTTGCGATAGCCAAGTAAAGAAATACACAAGCAACGAGAATCATCAGGTAATTTCCCCAAGTCAGGTTGAAGAACGCTGTCTGATGTATCAGATTGCTCAATGTACTTGAAATATATTCCATCTCGTTAACCTCCTGTTTTATTTACAAACGATTCATCGTCTGTATTAGTTTAATGTAGCAAGTACTGCACCTGCTTCAACAGGATCTCCGACATTTACATTGATGCTTGCAACGGTTCCGTCCTCGGGAGCAACCTGAGGGATTTCCATTTTCATAGCTTCCAGAATCAGGACGGTATCGCCTTTTTTCACTGCCTGACCTACGCTTGCTTCTACTTTAAATACTTTTCCTGCTGCGCCTGCTTCGATTTTGATGCTGCCCTGAGCGCCGCCTGCTGCGGGAGCCGCTGCCGGTGCAGCCTTAGGTGCTGCCTTGGGAGCTGCTTTGGGTGCAGCTGCAGGAGCGCCTGTAGATGCGCCTTCTTCTACTACTACGTCATATACGTTGCCATTTACGGTAATGGTATAATTTTTCATTTCTGATATCCTCCTATATTAGGCTCTCTGCCATTTATTTGTATTTGCTCTCTTAATGCTTCTTACTACAAAGCCGTCTGTGGTTGCCGCGCCTTCGCTTGCCGCAATTGCCGCTGCGATAACAGCTACCAGCTCTGTATCATCAGAAAGCTCTTCTTTTTCAACAATCTGGGCAATTGTATTGTCAACTGCCGCTCCTGCGTTTGCATTGTTCTCAGCCTTTTTGCCGGCAATGGATTTTTCGATTTTGGGAATGATTCCAAAGGCCATAATGATAAGCATGATCAGAACCAGTACAATAAATACGGTTCCCATACCAAGCAGAGTATTTAATGCCGCTTTTTCCATTTTTTCCCCTAATGTGTAATTGGGACTTATCATCATGGAACCGGGTACGATCGTAGCCGCCGCATATTCCGCTGTGTAATAAAGCTCTACCTTAGCGTTTCTCTGACTACCCTTAATTTCACAGTAAACGGTAAAGGCTTCATCGGTTCCTTCAAAAGAAACGGAATCCTCTACAACGCCTTCATAAGAACCGATTTCCTCAAGAGCGCCTTTCCATATCTCTCCGGCAGCAACCAGCATATCTCCCGCACCGCTTTTTACAGTTTCCAGCTGAGCTGCATTTTCTTCAATGGCGTCTTCCTCAACTGTCCTGTCCAGGGCCGTAAAAACCGTGGAAGCATTATACTCGATCTCTTCCTGGGTATAGGAAAGTCCATTGTCGCTATCCTCCGTACTGCCGCAGGCAGTCATCCCAAAAACACAACCTGCAAGAGCTAAGACTAACAAGAATTTTTTCATCTCTTATATCATCCTTTCTTATACAGTTCCGTGTTTTTTAGCCGGACGTTCATCTCTCTTTGTAAAAAGCATCTCAAATGCGCCGATTAAATATTTTCTTGTATCGGCTGCTTCTACAATCTGATCGACATATCCTCTCCTTGCAGCTCCCTGTGCGCTTGTCTGGGCATCGGCATATTCCTTTGCCTTCTCTGCAATTACATCGGATCCCTGTCCGTCATACATAATCTGTGCCGCTGTTTTGGCATCCATAGCTCCAATCTGCGCTGTAGGCCATGCCATTGTAACATCAGCGCCGATTGCTTTGGAGTTCATTGCCACATACGCACTTCCCATAGCCTGTCCGATTACCACGTTAACCTTGGGTACGGTAGCATTTGCGAAAGCGTATGTAAGCTTCGCAACTGCTTTTGCAATTTTCTTCTCGGAGCAGACAGTAGCTTCAAAGCCCTTTACATTTGTCAGGGATAACACGGGAATATTGAAAGCATCGCAGAAATTAATGAAATCAGCAGCCTTCTCACAGCCCTTTGCCGTTAATACCGCATCCATTTTTTCTGCTACCTTTCCTTCCGCATCACATACTTCGCTGCGGTTTGCCACAGCGCCCACTGTCATGCCGTTTAATTTAATAAAGCCTGTTACCATATCCTTTGCATAGTCTGCTTTTGTCTCAAAGAAAGCGTTGTCATCCGCAATAACGGATAAAGCGATGGAGGTATCTCCCACGCAGCCTGCAAGCTCTGCCGTTGCACGGTTTAGATCATCTGTACACTCTACATAAGAAGCATCATCTTCATTATTGCCGGGAAGCATTGCAACAAGCGTTCTGATCTGTGTCAGAATCTCGCTCTCTTCTGCCGTCACATCAACAATGCCTGCTTCTTTGCTCTGAAAATCTGCTGCTGCGGTATCGCATTTCTCTGTATAGTTTCCATCTAAAGCATTGGGGGAATTTACAAATAATTTTGCCTTGCTTCCTTCCATAAAAGTAAAATCAGTCAGGGTGGGAATCATTGCAAGTCCGCCGCCGCACGCTCCAAAGATTGCAGTAATCTGAGGAATCACACCGGAAGCCAACGTCTGCTTCATATAAATTTCGCCAAATGCATTTAATGCATCGGTTGCTTCCTGCAGTCTAAGTCCGGCAGAATCGATCAACCCGATAACAGGCGCTCCCATCTTCAATGCCAGATCATAGAGGTTGGCAATTTTCTTTGCATGCATTTCGCCTACAGAACCGTTTAGCACGGATGCATCCTGGCTGTAAACATACACAAGATTGCCGTCAATTACTCCATAGCCGGTAATAACGCCGTCTGACGGAGTTTCGGTTTGTTTCAGATTGAAATCAGTTGCTCTGGCAGTAACCTGTGCGCCAATTTCAACGAAACTGTTGTCATCGAGTAAAGCTGCAATTCTTTGACTCGCTTGTGAAGAATTACTCATTTTTCAAACCTCCATTTTATATTAATTAAAAGAATAACGATTTTTGCGAATGGGCAGAGTGAACCCATTAACGCATCGTTAGAAGTATAACACAGAATTTCAAGTCAGGCTAGATAAAATTTGTAATTTTTACGGTATTTTAGCGAGTTTTTTCCTCTCAATCCTCATCTTCGCCGTACAGGAATAAATCTGCAAGATATTTCAGGCAATAATCATAGGTATACTCCTCCATGGCGGCTGCCGTTTCTATGGGAAAAGCATAAAACAACTGGTCGTTTACCTCTATTTTTTCATAGCCGATAATTTCCCCTTTTTCCACAGGGGCCTCCAGATTTTCTTTGATATCCACACTTATTTCTACATCATCCCAGTCTGAAAGAAGCATATTGACCTCCTGCCACTCCATATTTAAAGGAACGCTGTCTTCCACCCCATTTATTACCGCTATCTGCTCCGGTATCTCCACGCCTTCCACGTTTCTTACACTGTAGTTCTCCACGCCCATGCTCATCAGTTCCTTTGTATCCGCCCATTTATAGGTTTTATGAGGCGGCCATCCGCTGGCCAGCACAACGGAAATCAAGGTTCTGTCGTCCTTTCTGATCGCACCCACAAAGCAGTACCCCGCCTGATTGGTAAATCCGGTTTTAATGCCGATGGCCCCATCCATCATTCCCAAAAACAAATCTTTATTATAAACCGTAAAGCCCCTTCCGCTCTGCTTCTCCGAAAAGCTGTAGTTCCCCGTTCCCACCAGGGTAACGAACAAATCATTCTGAACCGCATAAGCGGCAATCTTAGCCAGGTCATAGGCCGTAGTGGAATGGATTTTATCCCCCTGGGTGGCATCCAGCCCGTTGGGGGTAATAAACCAGGTATTTTCGCAGCCCAGATCCCTGGCCTTCTGGTTCATCATTTCCGCAAATCCTTCCGTGCTCCCGCCTATATGCTCCGCTATGGCCACGGCGGAATCATTATGGGATTCCAGCATCAGAGAAAACAGCAGATCCTTTAACTTATACACTTCTCCCTCGCGCATACCAAGATGTACCTTTGGCATGGACGCCGCCTTTTGGGAAACGGTTACCTCATCTTCCAGATTGCCGTATTCCAGCGCCAGAATAGCAGTCATGATCTTCGTGGTAGATGCCATAGGCAAGACCTCATAACCGTTCTTTTCATATAAAACCCTGTTATTAGAGGCATCCATAAGCAGCGCCGCCCTTGCATACAGCTGCAGCTCTTCCTGTTCTGCCTCTGGCTCTGTTTCCTGCTCCGCTCCGCTTTCCGGCTCCTTTAGAATTTCCCATCCCATTTCCGGAAACGTTTCTTGCGCCTTCCCCTGCACCGTCTCTTGTGCCGTTTCCTGTCCCGTACTCCATTCCAATTCCTGCGTTTTCATTTCCGTCCTTTTGGCTTTATCTAAAGCTGCCACAGACTCTCCCGCCTTTATAACAGAATGTCCTGTAAATAAGTATGTGCACCAATACAATATTAAAAAGCACAGGAAGATAATCGCCTTTCTTCTTGTGCTCTTCTTAAATCCCTTACCCATGTGCTTTTCCCCATACTGTTTTTTACAATATATTCAGGCAGGTCTTTAAATATCCAATTTAAGTTGTACCTCTTTTTCAGCCTGTTCCCGAAACTCTTCTATACGGTCTGTATTCATCCTTGGAAGGTCCTCTAGGCTGGTAACGCCAAAGCTTCTTAAAAACTGCTCGGTAGTGCCGAATAAAAGGGGTCTTCCCGGCGCATCCATTCTGCCCACTTCCATAACAAGATCAAATTCCACAAGCCTGTTTACGGCATGGTCGCAGCTTACGCCCCTGATTTTTTCTATCTCCATCTTCGTTACCGGCTGCTTATACGCAATGATGGATAACGTCTCTAAAAGCGAATCCGTAAGCGTGTATTTACGGGGAGTGGAAGCAATTTTAATCAGCCATTCATACATATTGGGCTTGCTGCACATCTGATATGCCCCCTCTAATTCCATAAGAGTCACGCCCCTGCTTTCATCCTCATCGTATTCCTGTTTCATTTCTTTTAAAAGCGCTGCCGTTTCTTTGGCGCTGATTTCCAAAACCTGGGAAAGCCTGCCGGTATCCACGGATTCCCCCATGGTAAACAAAACCGACTCCAATACCGCTTTCATTTCACTTTTTTCCAATTACGCTGCCTCCTTTGAGGTAATATAAATATCGTTAAACGCCTCTTTCTGCTCTATCATAATCTTTCCCACCTTCATCAGTTCCAGAACAACAAGGAAGGTTACAATGATCTCCATTTTGGAGTGCTGCTTTTCCAAAAGACTTCGGAAGCTGCATTTTTTTTGCATAAAAATATAGTCCTGTACATAGACCATCTTGGCGTCCATATCCACTTCATCTTTTTCGATTTTGCCGAAGTTTGAGCGAATGGGATCGATCTTGTCCTCTCTCCGCTTCATAACGGACTCAAACACTTCTCTCAGGCTCGAAAGGCTTGTCTTACCAATCAGCTGTTCGTAATCCACAGGAGGCGTATACTCCGCCACCTCCTTTGGCATGGTCTTTCCCTTGAACCAAACCTTCCCTGCATCTAACTGCCTGTCCTTTAATTCATAGGACATATATTTGTACATTTTGTATTCCAGCAGCTTTTCAACCAGTTCTGCCCTGGGGTCTTCCTCTTCCCCGTCCTCATTTACCTCTTTGGGCAAAAGCATCCTGCACTTTATATCAATAAGCGTTGCCGCCATAACCAGAAACTCGCTCATAACATTCATGTCCTCGCGGTGCATCTGTCTGATATAATCCAGATACTGCTCCGTAATATCCACAATGGGAATATCATAAATGTCCACTTTGTTCTTTTCTATCAAATACAGCAGCAAATCCAGCGGCCCTTCAAATACCTGTAATTTAACCTCTAACGACATCCTAATCCCTCTCACTTGTTTTTGCCTTCAAAACCAGACGAACATATTTGCATGTCCATTTAGCCTTTTGACCCTTGCCCGAATACCCGCGCCAAATTATAGTACTACATCTTGGGTGTAATTGCAAGCAGATTACAAGATATTGTTCGGCTTTTCATTCAGATTCTGTAAAACCGCTGTTTTTACCAGAGCCGCTCCGGCCGGTATCCGTTTTTCACATTTGTATAAATTATGGGAATCCGATATTCTACCGGGGATGAACCACTATTTCCACCAATTCTCCCGGATTAAAAAACCTGACGGGAATCGTATGGGTTCCCAGACCTCTCCCTAAAATCATGACGGATTCCCCTTCTTCATACCGGCCGCCGTCATATTTTGGAAACAGCCTTAAGGAAGGGGAAATAACTCCGCCTAAAAGGGGAAGCCTGGCAATACCTCCGTGAACGTGTCCCGCAAGGACCAAATCCGCACCATACGCCGCATATGCGGGAAAGTAAGAGGGATTATGGGCAATCAGAATATTAAAACGCTCTTTATCCGGTTTTCCCAGCTTTTTTTCTATGTATGCTCCCGTCATCTTAGGCACATGCAGCTTTTTGTAAAATTCCTTGTCAATCTCAATGCCATAAACCGCAATATTCCGGTTTTTCACTATAACCTTCCGGTTTTTCAGCCGTTCTATTCCCGCTCCGGTAATTGACGCTTCATACCGCGCGGACATATCCTTATACTTTTTCGGATAAATTTCCATGCGGTATTCGTGATTGCCGCTTCCGTAATAGACCGGGTACTTTTCCGAAAGCCTTCTGATAAATGCCGCCGTCCTGTCAAAATCCTTTCCCGGCTTTGCCGTAATCATATCTCCCGCAATATAAATGCCCTCGGGATTGATCCGGTCAATCGCTTTCATCAGCCTTTCATTATTTTTTCCATAGCTTTTCCCATGCAAATCGGAAAGCATAACAAAACGATAAGTCCCGTTTATTTTTCCACTTTTCATCGTGTACTTTCTTATGACAAAGCGGTTTGCATCACAAACAACAATGCCTGCAGCCGCAGCCGCCAATGCTCCCAGAGCTTCCAATACATAAAGCAATTTCATACAGTATCTCCCATATATTATGTGTCCCATAGTATAACACGGATTATGATACCCGTCAAAACCGGCCGCCCTTCTGCAAACAGAACGGGCAGCGATCATGTTAAGTAAATTCGGAATATCATTTTCAGATAATCTTTGTATCTGGCCTCATGTACATCCTCCTGATACAGAATGTTCACACTTCCCACCTTATTCCCTTCCAGAAAATAAATGGCTTCCCCTGCTACTTCTCCCGCCTTAATAGGCGCCCGATGCTCCTCCTTAAGCCGTATTTCCTTTGTAACCTGGTTTAAATCCTTTCCTGTTACGTCCAGATAAGAAAACTGGCTTTCATACATCAGGCCGATTTCTTCCTCCACGCCGCCTGTTACCTGCGCCATTTCCAAATCGTCCTGATTCATGTCCTGATAAATACGGCTGACGGAAAAGCCGTATTGTAAAAGCTTAGCGGCATCATCAAATCTGACCTTATAATCCGGCGCCGCCATAATAACCGCGATCAGGTCGATGCCATCCTTATTGGCCGTGGCAGAAAGACAGTATTTTGCCGAGCTTGTGGAACCTGTCTTGAGTCCGGTAGTATAAGGATATTGCTTTAACAGCTTGTTGGTACTCGAAAGTGTAAAGGGCGTGCTTCCCCTTGCCGTATTGTGGGTAATGTCCTCCATCCATATTTTCGTATAATCATAAACCTGGGGATATCTGGTAATCAGCTCCCGTGACATGATCGCCACATCCCTTGCGCTGGTAATATGGGTATCGGAATCCGTCAGTCCACAGCAGTCTTCGAAATGAGTTGCCGTCATGTTGAGGGCTGCCGCCTTTTCATTCATCATTTGTACAAAGGCTTCCTCACTCCCAGCCACATATTCCGCCATGGCAACGGCCGCATCGTTTCCGCTGGCAACGGCAATGCATTTAATCAATGTGTCTACAGACTGAACCTCTCCTTCATCCAGAAAAACCTGGGAACCTCCCATGGACTTTGCATAAGCGCTGGTAGTTACCTGGTCCTCCAAATGTATCTGCCCCTTCTCCAACGCCTCAAAGGTCAGAAGCAGCGTCATAATTTTGGTAATGCTGGCAGGTTTTAAGGGAATATCCGCATCCTTTTCGTAAATAACCGTTCCCGTGGAGGCTTCCATTAATAGTGCGGAAGGCGCCGACACATTCAGGTCATAAGAAGGCTCCGTATCCTCTCCAAGCACCGGGGTAACCAAAACCAGAAAGCTTAATTGGAAGCTTAAAAACATCATCAATAATTTTTTCATACCAAAACCATTTAACTTTTATTACTACTATCATAATACGAAAAGGCTCTTTTTATGACTGTTATCTCTTTATCTTCCCTGCCAAATTGGCATAAACGTCTCCATGCCATTCTCTATTTATCTCTATTGCAATATCGCCCATTAAAAAAGCGCCGTCTGCCTTACCCGGCAGACAACGCGCTTTCCAATCAGCTCCATCTTTCTCTTAAATTGTGATATGCATCCTTTATCTTTCTGCCCCGGGCTTTTATATCGATTTCATGTCCCCTTGCCTTTAAAAAGTGATAAACAAAATCGGCAAGATAATACAATATCACAATCTGGCATAGGCGGATGCCGACTCTAAAGGGAACTCTTGTAACCAGGCTCATCATTCTCTGGTTTAAAAACTTTACAATAATAATGGCGTAAAATCCCCACGCAATGGTGCTTTCCAAACAAATAATGCCTTTGTAATTAAAGGGCTTATCGTTGTAATCCCACCAGACCTGATGAAGCACCTTTCGCATTAAAATTCCTACTAAGTATTCAAAGGTAGTGGCTAAAGCTGCTCCGATAAAATAAAGTCCCAGCAAATGCCCTCCTAAGGGATGCATGATAATATATCCTAAAACGCCTCCAAACCCGTAAATAGGACAGAACGGGCCAAAAATAAATCCCCTGTTAGTCCATTTTCTGTTACAGAAGGACATATATAAAGATTCTACTACCCATCCGATAAAGCTATATAAAATAAAGCATTCCACAAGATATATCAATTCTGTTCCTAAAATCTGTTGTGTCCACATAATATACCTCCGTCATGTACATTTTCACAATTCTTTTATTAAAGAATATGATTACTCCTTATCTCATTATCCGCAAAAAAAGAAACTCCCCGGCTAAAAGCCGGAGAATTTAATTAATTGTATTTACGTTTTCGTGCTGCTTCAGATTTTTTCTTACGTTTTACGCTGGGTTTTTCGTAATGTTCTCTTTTACGAATTTCCTGCTGAATACCGGCTTTTGCACAGCTTCTTTTAAAACGGCGTAAAGCGCTATCTAAAGTCTCGTTCTCTTTTACGATTACGTTTGACATAAATCACACCTGACCTCCCTTCAGTCCCTTCACGTTAAACGACTGCTGGGTAATTATTATGCAAATCATATATGCACATTTAAAATTATAGCACAAAATATGCATCCGTCAACTATTTTTTCAATTTACGCGATGGATTTTATGCAATCTGTCCATCCAGCACCTTCTCAGCTTCCGCAATGGCCGCCTCGATTCCGCCGGGATTTTTGCCTCCCGCCTGTGCCATGTTGGGACGACCGCCGCCGCCGCCGCCTACCAGTGCGGCAATGCCTTTAATAAGGTTGCCTGCATGGGCGCCCTTTTTCATGGCGTCTTCCGTAGCCATAGCCACCAGATTTACCTTGCCGTCCAAATCGGAAGCCAGCAAGATCACGCCTTCTCCCAGCTTTTCCTTTAGCTGGTCTCCCAAGTCGCGCAGACCGTTCATATCCACGCCGGATACCTTTGCCGCCAGAAGTCTAACGCCTTTTACTTCCATTACCTGGTTCATAACGTCTCCCAAAGCATCCTTTGCAGCCTTGGATTTCATGGATTCCAGTTCACCGTGCAGCGCTTTGTTCTCAGCCAAAAGATGCTCCGCCTTCTCCACAACATTTGCAGGCGTCGCCTTTAAAGCTTTGGCAACCTCATACAGCTTATCTTCCATTTCTTTGTAATACTTCATAACGCCGTTTCCGGTCAGGGCTTCAATCCGTCTTACTCCTGCCGCAACGCCGGACTCGGAAAGAATCTTAAAGGCTCCGATGGCTCCCGTATTCTTTACATGGGTGCCGCCGCAGAATTCTCTGGAGAAATCCCCCATCATAACAACTCTTACGGTATCGCCGTATTTTTCGCCAAACAGCGCCATGGCGCCGGTTTTCTTCGCTTCCTCCATGGTCATGACCTGTGTGTCAACCATGATATTTTCCGCGATTTTTTCGTTAACAATATTCTCTACCTTTTCCAATTCTTCCGGCGTCATAGCGGAAAAATGGGAAAAGTCAAAACGCAGTCTTTCTCCGTCCACATAGGAACCTGCCTGCTCTACATGGCTGCCTAAAACAGTTCTTAATGCCTTTTGAAGCAGATGGGTAGCGCTGTGGTTTTTGCATGTGTCGCCTCTCTTTAAAGCATCTACGGATAATGTGGCAATATCGCCCACCTTCAGCATTCCCTTGGTTACAGTACCGATATGCCCTACTTTTCCGCCTAAGAGCTTCACGGTATCTTTAACCGCAAACTCTCCGTCCTTCACGGTAATCACACCGGTATCTCCGTTCTGTCCGCCCATGGTGGCGTAAAAGGGTGTTTCCTCTACAATAACGGTTCCCGTCTGTCCGTCTGTCAAAGCCTCTGCCAGCTCCGTTTCTGTTGTAAGGACGGTAATCTTTGACTCATGGATCAGTTTATCGTAACCTACAAACTCCGTTGTAATGCCTGGATCAATGGATTCATAAACCGTTACGTCGGCACCCATATAGTTGGTTGTTTTACGGGCTTTTCTGGCTTTGTCCTTCTGCTCTGCCATAGCCGCCTCAAAGCCTGCGTTGTCCACGCTAAAGCCCTTCTCCTCCAGAATCTCCGTGGTAAGGTCTAAGGGGAATCCGTAAGTATCATATAATTTGAAAGCGTCTGAGCCGGAAAGTTCTTTTTTGCCTTCCTTCTCCATAGCCTCTTCCATTTCATTTAAAATGGAAAGCCCCTGGTCAATGGTTTTTGCAAACTTGCTTTCCTCCTGAGTCAGTACGTTAAAAATAAAGTCTTTCTTTTCTTCCAACTCGGGATAGCCGTCTTTGCTCCCCTCGATAACCGTCTCGCTCAAGCGTGAAAGAAAGGCTCCTTCAATGCCTAAAAGCTTTCCGTGTCTTGCGGCACGGCGGATAATACGGCGCAGTACATAGCCCCTGCCCTCATTGGTTGGCATAATGCCATCAGAAATCATAAAAGTAGCGGAACGGATATGATCCGTTACAATACGGATGGATACATCCCATTTATATTCCTTTTTGTATTCTTTTCCCGAAAGCTCGCATACCTTGCTGCGAAGAGCCAGAATGGTATCCACGTCAAAAATGGAATCCACATCCTGCACAACGGCAGCCAGTCGTTCAAGGCCCATGCCGGTATCGATATTCTTCTGCTCCAGCTCGGAATAATTACCTTTTCCGTCATTGTCAAACTGGGTAAATACGTTGTTCCATACCTCAATATATCGGTCGCAGTCACAGCCTACGGTACAGCCGGGCTTTCCGCAGCCGTACTTCTTACCTCTGTCATAATAAACCTCGGAACAGGGACCGCAGGGACCGGAGCCGTGCTCCCAGAAATTGTCCTCCTTGCCGAAGCGGAAAATCCGTTCCGCAGGAACGCCGATTTCCTTTTCCCAGATCTCATAGGCTTCATCATCATTTTCATATACGGAAGGATACAGTCTGTCCTTATCAAGACCTACCGTTTCCGTCAAAAACTCCCATGTCCATGCAATGGCTTCATGTTTAAAATAATCTCCGAAGGAGAAATTGCCCAGCATTTCAAAAAATGTGCCGTGACGGGCTGTTTTTCCGATATTCTCGATATCGCCGGTACGAATACATTTCTGGCATGTGGTCACTCTTTTGCGGGGCGGAATCTCCTGTCCCGTAAAATAAGGCTTTAAAGGCGCCATACCGGAATTGATCAACAGCAAAGAATTATCGTTATGCGGCACCAGAGAAAAACTCTTCATGGCAAGATGTCCCTTGCTCTCAAAGAACTCCAAAAACATTTTTCTCAGTTCGTTTACTCCATAAGCTTTCACGTCTGTTTCCTCCAAAATATCATTCCTATTCCGCTTTAAAATGTAAATTTCTCCGCAAAATACGCATCCAAATCTTTAATGGCAATCCGCTCCTGCTCCATGGTATCCCTGTCGCGGACTGTTACGCATCCGTCGGTCTCGGAATCAAAATCATAGGTAATACAGAAAGGTGTTCCGATCTCATCCTGACGGCGGTATCTCTTGCCGATATTGCCCCTGTCGTCAAATTCACAGTTATATTTCTTGGAAAGCTGCGCAAAAACCTTTTCCGCACCCTCGTTTAATTTTTTGGATAAAGGCAGCACACCGATTTTAACCGGCGCCAGTACCGGATGGAAATGAAGGACGGTACGCACATCGCCCTCGCCGATTTCCTCCTCGTCATAAGCTGCGCAAAGGAAGGCCAAAACCACACGGTCAGCACCTAAGGAAGGTTCAATAACATACGGAATGTATTTTTCTCCCTTGGTATCGTCAAAATAGCTCATATCCTGACCGGATGTGTTCTGGTGCTGGGTCAGGTCATAATCCGTTCTGTCCGCAATGCCCCAAAGCTCGCCCCAGCCGAAGGGGAATAGGAATTCGATATCCGTTGTACCCTTGGAATAGAAGCACAATTCCTCCGGCGCATGGTCCCTTGCACGCATCTCTTCATCCTTCATGCCAAGGGATTTCAGCCAGTCAATACAAAACTGTCTCCAGTATTGGAACCACTCTAAATCCGTACCCGGCTCACAGAAAAACTCTAACTCCATCTGCTCAAATTCCCTTGTACGGAAGGTAAAGTTGCCCGGCGTGATCTCATTACGGAAGGACTTGCCGATCTGTCCGATACCGAAAGGAATTTTCTTACGGGAGGTTCTTTGTACATTTTTAAAATTCACAAAGATACCCTGAGCCGTTTCCGGTCTTAAATAAACTGTATTTTTCGCATCCTCCGTCACGCCCTGGAAGGTCTTAAACATCAGGTTGAATTCACGAAGCTCGGTAAAATTGTGCTTGCCGCAGGTAGGACAGGGAATCTGCTTTTCCTGAATGAAATCCTGCATTTCTTCCTTGCTGAAAGCATCAATGGGCTTTTCTAAGGTAATGCCCTTTTCCTCGCAGTAATCTTCGATGATTTTATCCGCACGAAAACGCTCATGGCATTCCTTACAATCCATTAAGGGATCGGAAAAGCCTGCTAAATGTCCGCTGGCTACCCAGGTCTGGGGATTCATAAGGATGGCGCAGTCAACGCCTACATTATAGGGATTTTCCATGACAAACTTCTGCCACCACGCCTTTTTCACGTTATTCTTCAATTCAACGCCCAGATTGCCGTAATCCCATGTATTGGCAAGCCCGCCGTAAATTTCGCTGCCGGGATATACAAAGCCTCTGGACTTAGCCAAAGCTACAATTTTTTCTAATGATTTTTCCATCTCTCTCTCCTCTTTCCGCTTTCGTTTTACCTAACTCACAAATTTTTAATTATTCATAAATGATATAAGACAGCTTTTCCCCGTTATCAGGCAGAACAGCCGTTTTTTTATCTGCCAGGGTTACCCCTTCGCTGACATGGGAAATCTTGCCGGAAACATTGATATTTACCGCTTCCTCGGAAATCACGATCTTTTTGCTTCCCAGTTCTAAAATGTCCCCTTCGGAAACCGCCGCTCCCGATTCCTGGTCAATCATGGGCACAAAAGTATATCCCGCATCATAAGCGTCGGAAACAGTCCCACTGAAAAACACCTGATTGTGAATCAGGGAATAGTCCTCGCCGCCGGAATAAATGATCTTTGCCCTTACTCTGTTTTCTCCTTCTTTTTCCTCTACACTGTCAAGCTTTACCGTATCCGTCCCGGCCGTCTGATTATATGCCTGAATCTGTTCGCCAAGCATCTGTTCAAGACCGTCAACGGAATAATAGTCTTTATCAAAATCCGTTATAATGTTTTCCTCTACTGTACCGTCCTTTTTTATGACGACAGTAGTGGTGTCCACGTCATTGACCGCACCGCATCCGCCAAGCAATAAGCTTAAGGCCGCTGCTGCCAAAAGCATTCTTTTTGTTTTCATAATCTACCTCCTGCATACTGCCTAATATTATAGCCGACACTTCTTATATTTTCAAGCCACAATTCACTATGCCGGGCAATCCTATTGTCCAAAAATATCACGCAATACCTCCTCCATGCGTTTCGGTTCTATAGGCTTCAAAATATAAGCAGCCGGATTCATACCCAAAACCTCCTGTATCTTTTTCCGTTCCGTTACTCCCGTCAAAAATACAATGGGAATATGACTGAATTCCTTTTCCGCACGAATGCGCCCCAAGGTTTCCTTTCCGTCAGCTCCCGGCATATCGTAATCCAGAAAGATGACATCGGGAACATTTCTATGCAGTATCTTCATGGCATCCTCACAGGATTCCGCCACCTCTACATCATACTGCTTCTGCAGCATGCCCTTCAGCATACGGAGCTGGATTTTGCTGTCGTCAACCAGAAGAACCTTTCCCCGCTCCATTTTGAGTTGCACATCTTCCCCGGTCTTAGCGCCTATTCCCAGACACTTATTTATTTTTTCAATAATGGTTTTCATCTGTACAGGTCTTTGAATTTTATGGATCTGCTCTCTGCAAAAAAAATCTTCAAATATTTCAAATTCCGCTCCCGTTCCCACGCAGACCACCGGAATCCGCAGACAATGTCTTTGTATATATTCAAAAATTTCCCTGTGAGGCTCTTCCATCCCGGTGGTGGATATCAATATCAGATCCGGTACTTCCATTTTCAGGAGTCCCGTTACCATTTTCGGATCTTCAGAACCCAGCTGCACCTGAAAATGATTTCCCAGTATCCGGTTCATATTTTCGGTAGTTGTATTAAATTCTCCGACTAAAAGTATTTTTTTCATATCCAAAGTTCCCCTTCCTCATCTTCTATATCCACTATATTTTCTGCATTCTCTAAATCTTCCGGATTTATCGTATCTTCTATATTTTCCGCCTCTGTGGGGTTCGATGTTTTTTCCGCTTTCCCATCCGAAGCCTCTGATACAAGAACATTCATATAATCCTTATGCCTTGCTATTTCTTCCAGCAAAACAGGATGTAACTGTCTAATCCGTTCTATATTGCCCTCCATTGCCGCCACTTCTAAAAGCCTGGCAAGCTTTGACAGAATTAATGCGCCAATCATTGCAGTATTGCTTTTCAACGCATGCGCCTGAGTCTGATATTCTCTAAGCGCCTGTCTCCAAGGCTCCTCTCCGGTTTTCCCCCCGAGAATTGCCTTACCCAGTTTAGCCAATAAATCAGCCGTATCGTCAAGGGAATCATATACATCCAACATTGTCATCTTAAGAAGTTCTTCCTCTTCAAAATACCGCTTTGCATAGGAAATATCAATTTCATTTATTTCGGGCAGGGATTTCATCTCCCCGTGGGCCTCTTCTCTCTGCTGCATTTTTACCTGCTGCCAATGGTTTGCTCCCTCATTCTCTGCATCCGCCGCCGCTCTTTGGGCCTTCGGCACAAGTTGCATAATAACCGCTTCCAGTTTATCCGCCTGTACCGGCTTCGACAAATAATCCGAAAATCCTTCCTGCAGATACTTTTCCTTTGCTCCCGTTACCGCATTTGCCGTCAGAATCACAACCGGCACGCCGTCGCAAAGGCTTTCCTCCATATGCTCCATTTTATGCCATGTCTCTATTCCGTCCATCCGGGGCATCATGTGGTCCATAAAAATAATATCATATCTTTCCTGCTTAATCCTCTCCAGACATTCATAACCGGAAGCTGCCTCCGTAATCATCATCCTTGTCTGCTTCAACAGATTCTTAAATACCCTGCGGTTAATTTCATTATCATCCACAAGGAGCACCTTCACATCCGGCGCCACAAATTCCGCCTTATACGCTTCTTCCTGATACAAATATTTGCTGCGCTCATCAAAATTACCGATAACGTTTTCCGAAACCACCGGCTGAATCAGGTCAAAATAAAATACCGTCCCTCTGCCGTATTCGCTCTCTACCTCCAGTTTTGTCCCCATCAGTTCCAGAAGCTCCACCACAATATTCATGCCAAGCCCGGTTCCCTCCACATTTCTGTTCCTTCTCTCCTCAATCCGTTCAAATGCGGCATAAAGCTTGGGCATATCCTCTTTTTTAATTCCGATTCCGGTATCCCTTATTTCAAAATGAAGCCGTTCTCCTTCATCCGTCCGCCTTCCGGATACCATAAGGCTGACACTGCCTTTCTCTGTATATTTTATGGCGTTACTCAGCAGATTTACCAAAATCTGCCTGATTCTCACATCATCCCCAAACAATCCGTTGGGTATGTTTTCCTCTATCTTTACCAGAAATTCCAGCTTTTTATCCCTTGCCTTGACAAAAACCATATTTACAACATTATTTAAGAGGCTGTCAAGTTCATATTCCACAGGAAGGATTTCCAGTTTACCGGATTCAATTTTGGACGTATCCAGAATGTCATTGATCAGTCCCAGCAACGCATTTGTGGAGGCCTTGATATCCATGGAATATTTCTTTATCTCCGGTTCTGCGCTTTCCCGCAGTATCATCTCATTCATACCCATTACCGCATTAATAGGCGTCCGGATCTCATGGGACATTTTGGCAAGAAAATCCGTCTTTGCCGCATTTGCCACTGTAGCGATTACCGTCTGCTTCTCAAGTTCAACCATATAATTCCAGTTTTCCGTAACATCACTTATTATGAACATTTTTCCATAGATTACATCATCCTGTATAATGTCTTTTTCATGAATTTCATAGACCTTATCATCTATGGAAAGCTTTTCTCCGCTGGTCAGCAGTTCCCCAAAAGCGTCTAATATATGCGGATACTTTCCCTCCGCAATCTCAGGATAAATTTCAATAATCTGCTGATTTGCATAAATAAGCCTGTGGTTCTCATCCAATACCAGAAGACCATCCGCAAATTCATCAATTACCGTTTCCTTTGCCAGCTCTACCGCATCCAGCAGATTGTAGCGCACCATGGCAATCAACAGTAGAATGGTACAGATCAAATATGCAGACAGGGTTGAATCGTATCCTTCCATGATTCCGCTGAAATAAACTGCAAATCCGGTTCCCGAAACTATGGCAATGACTGTCAGGTATAAAATCTGCTTTTTTTCCCTTGCAGTCCGCACCTTTTGGTATTTCCAAAAGCCCGTCCCCACTATAGCCAGCAAATAAACGAGAACCAGCAGACTGTAGGCCTTGTAAATTAGACTGTGGCCCAGAACAAGATGTGGAAAATACCCTTCATTGACATAATCTATACTGCTGTAAAAAAGAAAATGATGTTCACAGGTAAATACCAAAATGCTGATTCCCATATGTATGGCGCACAAAATGTACTTTATGGCTGCGGGAATCCTGATTTTGTAATATCTCATGGCAAAAAGGAAGGTTGCCAGTATAATATACGGCTTTCCCAGATACAAAAACTTAACCGCCTGCAGCGCCTCCTCCTTAGAAGTTGACTGTATTTCGAACAAATATCCTACGAAATTTACCAGAGTTGCCAGAATCACAACCAGGAGCGTTGTCTGCAGCCTGGAAGGCCTCTGCCATATGATATAAACGGCTTCCAGCGCTAACACAAAAATGCCGATATACTGAATCCAAATAAATACCGTAAACATTTATCCCCTTTTCTCCCTCATTTTTTTATCATCTCTTCCAGAATGTCCAGACTTTTAAATTTTTTCAAAAGAAACCGCTTCCTGTACTCTCCCGCACATTGTGACAACTCATTTAATACCTCATGGGAAACCACAAAGGTATAAAGCTTATCCAGCCCCGCCGTCGCCACATATTCTATGGCATATCTGGTGTCCGAAAGAATCGTGATATCCTTAGGCACTCCGGGAAACTCCCCGTTTACCGCCAACGCCTTCATTTCAAATATGTATCTGACCAGTTCATTGGGAATGGACGGCAGCAAAAGAGCCCTCAGGGACTGGTAAAGAAGGCTCAGCATATTCTTTTCATCATTATTTTCCCTTGTATAATAATCCGCCACATCCAGAAAATACATGCCGTAAACGGCTCCCTCCAAATCTTCCCTAAATCCGTCAAAATAATTGGAAATTTCCCCGTCCACAAGACTGTAGGCATTCCTGCCTTCATACAGCTTAAAAGTGCCAAAGCAAAAAGGATTCGTCCTTGCCATCAGCTTATTATTCTGTCTTCTGGCCCCCTTGGCAAAAGCGGATATTTTCCCCCTCTCCTTGGTCAAAACCAGCACTCTTCTGTCATATTCTCCCATAGGAAGCGCTTGCAAAATCATTCCCGTTACTATTACAAAATCCTGCATGGTTTCCGGCTTCCTCCCTTTTCTTTCCGGTATCGATGCAGCCAGCCGCCGCTTCCCGGTATGTTAAGTAATCTTCCACTTTTCCTGTTTTGTAAAATCTTTGCCACTCATTCGTTTCCATGTATAACCCTCCCAATCGGCATGACAGAAGCCTCCTGATAAAATCATTCCTTCCGCCCGCTGCTTTCATCATCATGTTTTTCTAAAAAGTAGGGTCTTCCATTTCCACTTTTCTATGCGGTTGTTTCTTCATTAAAAATTGGTAGTTTAAGACAATTGAAAAGCTTCGGCGTTTGGCATAAACGGCCGGCGCGCTTTACAAACGGGTGTCGTTGGGGTTATAACCGAAGTTTTTCAACAAAAAATCACTGTCCCGCCAATCCTTTTTAACCTTTACCCACAGCTTTAAATTGACCTGACACTCCAAAAGGTCCTCGATTCCCTTTCTGGCATTTGTTCCGATTCTTTTCAACATACCGCCGCCTTTACCGATAATAATTCCCTTATGGGAATCCCTTTCACAGATAATAGTGGCGTCCACATCCATAATCTTTTTCCGCTTTTTCATGGAATCCACAGAAACCGCAATACCGTGGGGAATCTCATCCTCTAAAAGCCGCAGTGCCTGCTCTCTGATCAATTCCGCCACGATCTGCCGCTCCGGCTGATCCGTAACGGTATCCTCGTCATAAAACATAGGACCATAGGGCAGATAGTCAAAAATGGTCTTTAACAGATCTTCCGTACCCTCTCCGTTTTTTGCCGATACGGGAATAATCTGGTCAAATTCCATTTCTTTGCGGTATGCGTCTATGTATAAGAGCAGTTCTTCCTTTTTTGGCACCTTGTCTATTTTGTTGATCAATAAAATAACTGGCGTTTTTGCTTTCTTCAGCTGTTCGATAATATGCTTTTCCCCTGCTCCGATATAATCCGTAGGCTCCACTAAAAATAAAATAACATCCACTTCTTTTAAAGTATGTTCCGCCACATTTACCATATAATCGCCCAGCTTATTCTTTGCCTTGTGAATACCCGGCGTGTCCAGAAAGACAATCTGCCCCCGCTCATCGGTATAAACGGTCTGGATTCTGTTTCTGGTAGTCTGGGGTTTGCTGGATGTAATTGCTATTTTCTGCCCGATCAAACGGTTCATTAATGTGGATTTTCCCACGTTGGGTCTTCCGATCAAAGTGGCAAACCCTGTTTTTATCTGTTTCTCCATGTGTTTATGATTCTCCCTGTGTCTTTTTGCTTCCAGTATTCTTTCGCTAACTATATCTTTTTACTTAGTGTTTCTTTCTGCTTACTGCCTCTTTAATACCGGTCCGTTGCCTTCTAAATTTCCCTCTTGTCTGACGGTGGCTCCCGCTTACGGCTCCGCTTTCCCGTTTGCTGCGCTTATCTTGCTTTACTTTTGTAAGCTGCTCTACACTGTACCGATAAGGTTTTCAATGTGTTCAAATAAATCACAGTTGTTTTTAATTTTCTCTTCGCTGCCGATTACACAAATATATTGTTTTTCCATAAAAGCGTCAATATAAGCTGCAAGGCTGCGGATCGTCTTATCATCGGTACGGAGCAGTTCATCCCTTTCCTTTTGCTCCATTGCAAAATCATAATCCGCAAAATAAGCCGACATAGACCGCGTTCCTTTTGCCTGGGGCGTTAAAGGCATATCCTTATCGCTGATTGCCCCGATGACATATTTGGTCATGGTCCGCTCGTCAGCCCTGAAATTTCTGATATATTCCGCCGCTTTTTCATATACTTCCAGAGTTTCCTTCAGATTCGGGTCCCTGTAGGAGACAAAATAGCTTTCTCCCGTATTGCGGAAATTGTTCATACAGCCATAAGCGCCGCCTTTTACCCGCACATTGAGCCAGAGATAATCATAGCCCATCATAACCTTTAATACCTTCAATGCGCCGTGATAGGGCAATCCCTTTTCCTTAAAGCTGCCGCACCGGCATACATACTGTACCTGTCCCGAGGTTTTGAAGCCTTCATTATAAGTCTTGGGATAAATTTCCATTGTTATTTTTCCTTTTTGCCCGTCAAAAAGCTTCTCCCTGCATGAAGGAATCAGTGCAGCAATTTCTTCAAAACCTTCCTTTGTTCCCGTATAATCCAACATAAATGACTGTTTTTTGCATATATTTTGCACCAAATCCTGCAAATTTCCTATTAATTCATCGGCTTTTGCATCAAAATTCTTAATCAGTCCGTCCAGCTTTTTATAAAAACCGATTCCCCGCAGCTGTTCCTCAATGTATGCAGTCTTGTTAAAATAGGACGCCGCCCGAAGTTCAGCCGCGGCATGACCTGCGCTTTGCAGGTTTGCCTCCAATCTGGACTTGGTTTCCTCCAAAATTTCCAGAAGTCTTTTTTTATCCGTAAAATCTGTTTCCAGTAACAGTTCTTCCATGATGTCAAAGGCCTTGTCCGCCTGATTGTATAAAGCCTTGGCCTTACATTCCAGATGGAGCCTGAACGCTTCATTATCCTTTGCATTGGCATAGGAATTGATAACCGGCGCCACTCCGCCCGTATTCATATAGATTTCATTAAAGAAATCCCCGTAGCTGTGTCGCTTGGTGTCCATAAGCCCCCAGACGGCTTTCAGAATGCCCAGAGTAAAGAGCTGCTCCTCCTTTAAATCAGAGATGTCAAAAATCAGCCTGATATAGGATACGCCGTTGGTAAACAAATCGTGGAACAAAATCTTTGTCCCGTCCTTTTCGATGATTTCATTCACAAAAGGCTCCGCTTCTTTTTTCATATCCTCCCGTTTTAACATAGGGATTTTGGCAAGGTCCTCCGGTGCGTCTTCTGATTCCTGATATTCCTCCAAAGACCTTGTTTCTTCTATGAGTCTTTCTATCTGCGTCTCCGTAAGCTGTTCTTTATAGGCAGACAGCATTTCGGAAAGCTTCTTTTCCTTTTCCACATTCAATCCGGGCTTAGGAACCACACAGACATAGGATTTGTGGGTATTATCCAAAAGGTAGGTTCCAATCAGCCTTTCAAAATAGTCTGTTTCAATTCTTTCTTTTAATAAGGCAAAGGTTTCATTGGCCTCCACATGCATAAAGGGACTGTTCACATCATAAAGCCAGCTGTCAAACATCTGCAGCCCGTACATGAGCCCCTTCGGGTAGGAGCCAAAGTCCGCTTCCCTGTATTTGAATTCAAAATAATTTAGGCCTGCTTTCAATGCCTTCTTGGAAATTCCTTCCTTTTTAAGACGCTTTAGTTCTTCCTCAATAGTTCCGATAAATTCATCTTTCTGCTCTAAATTGGCATTTTTTGCCACAATGGAGAAATAGGGCTGGTAAATACCGTTATCATAGACGCAATAAATTTCCGTTCCGATGCCTTTATCCGTCAGAACCTGCTTAATAGGCGCGCCCGGCGCAGTACAGAGAGCATAGTCTAAAATCTGGAAGGCGATATATTTTTCCTTGTCCAACACGTTGCCTACTACCGCATTATAGGACAGATAGGTATGATCCCGCTCCGACTCGTCGGTGGTAATGGAATATTCCTGTACAATATCCACAGGCTTTGCAAAAGGCTTCTGCTCATTGATTTCAGAATCCACCTCCTGATAGTCAAAATCAGCAAGGTAATGCTCGTCCAGCCAGTTCAGCCGCTCTTCCATGTCCATGTTTCCGTAGAGGTAGAGGTAGCTGTTAGAGGGATGGTAGTATTTTTTGTGAAATTGTAAATATTCCTCATAGGTCAGCGCAGGAATATCATCGGGGTCCCCGCCCGATTCAAAGGCATAGGTATTGTCGGGAAACAGGGTGTTTAAAACGGCCCGGTCCAGCACATCATCAGGGGACGAAAAAGCTCCCTTCATTTCATTGTATACAACACCGTTTATTTTCAATTCGCCGTCGGGCTTATCCAATTCGTAATGCCAGCCCTCCTGCATAAAAATTTTCTTTTCTTTAAAAATATTAGGGTAAAAAACCGCATCCAGATAAACATCCATGAGATTTTTGAAATCCGTGTCGTTACAGCTTGCCACGGGATATACGGTTTTGTCGGGATAGGTCATGGCGTTTAAGAAGGTGTTTAAGGAGCCTTTTACCAGTTCCACAAAAGGATCTTTTACAGGAAATTTGCGGGATCCGCAAAGAACCGTGTGCTCCATGATATGGGCTACTCCCGTGCTGTTGTCGGGGGTGGTGCGAAAACCGATGTAAAATACTTTGTTTGGGTCGTCGTTTTCCATGACTACTACTTTGGCTCCGCTTTTTTTGTGCATGAGTAATGCTCCCTTGGAGTTTAGGTCGGGAATGTCTCTTAATTCTTTTATTTCGTAAGCTTTGCAGGCTTCTAAATTCATGGGCGGTTCCTCCTCGTTTGGTCTGTTATCAGTATTCTCAGTATAGCATGAGTTCATTCTAAATACAAAGAAAAGAGGGGAATTTAAAAATTATGGGGTTAGTGAAGAGACAGGTACTTCATATTTTAATTGGTTTTTATAAACGTCGAAGGTAAAGGTATAGTCGAACTATGTATGCAGATACCTTGAAAGGGTGTTCCAAGGTGCTTTTGCCTGCTGAAAGCTTGCCGTCGCATTCGCCGGGTCAGAATCCGCATTGTGGAAATAGGTTCTCCCGCAGCCTCTCTGATCCCACGCCACTACAGTGTGCTCATCTGCCAGATAATCTGTAAATCCATAGGTTATATAAGTATCGGGAGAAGATGATCCGCCGTGGAGATAAATAATGACAGGGTTCTCGTTATTCATTCCACGCATCAGCACATATTGTTCCTGTTCTCCTAATGTTATATAGATGCCTTCGCCCACGCCCTTTTCAATCAATTGATAGTGATGAAAATAATTGATGTTTCTGCATCCGATTATAAAGGCAATGATACCGGTTAAGGCAGCAAAAATAACACACCCGATCCATTTGAATATGCGAACGGGCAGTTTTCTTTTTTATTTTTCCAATATCTCATTTTTATGCTGTAAATGAATGCCGATGTGGCCAATTCCGAGTATTATGACCGCTGTAAGCAGGAATATATTACATCCGTATATTCCAAGTAGAAAGAAGGCGGCCACCGGGAGGGTTGCACCAGCCACCGGTACGCCCAGAAAACTGCTGTAAAAGTCCTTCATCCCATGCTTGCTTTTAAAATACCTCATCCAATATGCTTCATAAAAAAGCATAAGCATGAATGAAAACGCCAGCCATATGCACCAGTAGGTTTTTCTGATATTAAAGTCCGAAAATATCAGTACAAGTACACATACAAGAGCTTCCCCGATTCTCTCAAGAATCAGAAGAAGCTTATTCTCGTTTTTTGCATATTCATCATATCCTTCAGGTTTATATTTCGTCCAAATGATATTGGGCACAAAGAGCATGATCAAATATAACAAGCCTACATATGAAAATCCAAAACGGAACATAAGCGTTTCCTCCCGTCACACATGCATCATCATCAGATGCCGTTTTTTAAAACAGATTTCCTGAATCAGATATTGTTCCGGATTTTCTTTTATCTCTTCCTGTTTTAAAAATTCATCCAGGGAATAGTCCTTCGTCTCATAAACCTCCTTCAGGTTTCCTTTTTTGTCCTGTTTCTGCAAAAGGGCCGTGACTTTAATCCGAATACGCAGCTGGGAAAACGCCATATGACATACGGAAGCGTCCTCTAATTTGAGCAGGTGCTCTCCTATGGTCGCAGATGGGGCGATTTCTTTGAAAAATGTTCTGTAAACGGCATCTTTCAGCCTTCCCGGCGTGTTTTCAGCGTCTGCCAGTTCCTGATAGGAAAGTCTGGCGCCTATATAGTAGTTGGAAAAGTCCTCTATTACGTATTTGTAGTCGTTTTCATTTAAGGTCATTACCTTCGTCTCCTGTGAATCGAGCTAATTCAAACTACATAAATACTAACAAATCCAGGCAGGAAAAGCAATTATTTTATGAAGAATCAATGTTTATTTCAATATGCCGTATACACATTCCAAAAGAATTATGGCAAGAACAATATTAATGAAACGGTAGTGCTGCAGATATACCTTCTGAATTGCCATTCCCATGCCAATCCAGACTAAAGTGGCTATGGTACCGATGGTCGCAATCACAAGTTCAAAGAAAATCAGTACATACAGGGATGTGCTGTAATTTGTCACATATCCCGTCAACGCCGTAATTCCAAACAAATAAATCTTCACGTTTACAAATTGCAGCATAAACCCTTTTCCAAAGGATGCTGTTCTTTCCATGCCCTTTTTCTCCGGACGGTCAAAAGCAATGTGAACCGCAAGCCAGAAAATGTAAGCAGCCCCCACATATTTCATGATTCCCAGTACATCCGGCAGCAAAGTGTTCACGCCATAAACAAAAACGGCGCATATTATCTGTACAACATAGTATCCTGAAAAGATTCCCAAAAAAAGGGGCGCTCCCTTTTTCCATCCATACTTTGTTACTGTATTCAACGCCAGGATATTGCCCGGTCCCGGTGTAAATGCATTGACCAGGGAATACACAAAAAATTACCTAACACATAACCCGGCATAATGCCACCTCCTTCTGACAGCGATTATATAGCAGAATGTTATGCAATAGGTAATATATATCTTTTATGCCAATCCATAGGTTTTTCCTATGAGCCATTGTTCCTGTATTGCTTCAGGGCTTCTACATAGATTTTTCCCAATTCCGATAATTCCCTGTCTTTGTTGAGGATAAATCCAATCCGTATGATTTCATCCTCTGCAAGCGGAATGGAAATAATGGCGTCTCCGTGAAGATATTTGGGAAAAATACCGCTTGAAACCGTATAGCCGTCCAGCCCGATCATAAAATTTACAATAGCGGCGCGGTCGCTGATCTTTATACTCTTTTCTGTATTTTCATTGCTGAATAATTCTTCCGCAAAATTTGCAGATTCATAAGCTCCCTGTACAAAATTCAGCCTCGGATAGGGTTTTAAATCCTCCAGCCTGAGCTTCTCCCGGGCCGCAAGCGGATGCCCCTTTCTTAGAAATACATGGGGAGCGGTTGTAAACAATTCCTGAAAATGCAGATGATTTTCTTCAAAAATCTTCTTCAATACATTTTCATTGCTTTTACTAAGATAAAGAATCCCCATGTCACTAAAGCGATTTTTGACATCCATAATAATCTGATGGGTTTGTGTCTCATTTAAAATAAACTCATATCGCTCCTCCCTCCGTCGTCAGCGAAACTCCTGCCCTGCCACGGGTAAAAACGGTTATCTTTGCCTCTTTTTCAACCTCCCGGATTGCTTCAGAAAGGCTTGGCTGTGAAAGAAACAATTCTCTCGCCGCCTCTGTAATGGAACCTTTTTCCGCTACTGTTATCATGTATTTCAATTGCTGTAATGTCATATTGTTTTACTCTTATCATCTATACCGGAAAGTCGAATCTATCTCCTTCCGATATTTCCGCTTCCTTGATTTTGCTAAAGTCAACCTCATTGATTTTCTTAATCGGTTTATCCATGGAGGATGCCATCTTTTCAAGCTCTTCTGTAGAAAAGAGAATGAAAAATTCCTTAGTTCCCCCGGAAAGAAGCTCCTTTGCTTTCGCTCCCTCCGCCAAAGCAATTCAGGGTCCATAAAGAAGACTGCCAGCTCACATATTCTACCGTTCTCATCCATGCCCCAGTAAGGAAAATAATATCCGTCTCCTAACCCGCTGGCTCTTTATTTATTCTCGTAGTACCGCAGATTTTTGGTTTTTCCTTTATTAATCAGTACACCATCATTCGTCAACTCTCGCAAAAGCAGTGACCAAAGGCTCTTTTACTGGCGGTCACTCAAATTTATCTCAATAGTATCAATCTGTTCCCCGCTGAGCCTGTATGCCTCTTCAATCTCTCCTACCGTCAGATCCGTCTCCGCCGCCAGTTCTTCCGGGGTAACTTTTCTTCTCAAATCTTTATATAATTCCTCTGCCGCCAGCGCCACCCTGTTTACCTGCTCTAAGATTTTTTCATCCATTTCCTTTAAATCTCCTTCGGCGGATACCAGCACTTCCATGGCGTCCATAATCATTCCCGCAAAAAATCCTTCCGCATCTTCCGGCTTTTCCACGCAGCTTACCATAGATACCGCACTCATCAAGGCCACATTGCCTTCTCCGATCAAATCTTCCATTAGGACGCCTTGTCCTGCATAGAGCTTTGCAATTTCCACCACCTTGGGCAAAAATACGGTAAGCAGCTTATCCGCAGCCGCTTTGTCATCCTCCATGGCAGACAGGATTAAAGCAGTCTTTTCTTCCTCCGATACAAAAAGCAGGCCGTCCAGTTCTTCCATAAACATAGCAAAGAAGTCACGGTCCTCGGGATTTAGCGTTTCCTCATCATTCCATTCTTCTTCCAAATCAAGGGGCTCTCCTACAGAAATTTTATTCTGCGTCAGATAATCATAAATCAAGGAAAGCTTGCTTTTATCAATACCGGAAACCGGAAACGCCTCATTTACCTGCTCATGTGACAAACGATTGCCCTGTTTTTTCCCAAGGCGCAAAAGCTCTGCCAGCTCTTTTCTGAAAATCTCTTCCTGTCCCATTATTTCTCCTGTTCAAATCTATTTTATTTCCAAATTCACATACAGCTTACCCGCATATAGTTAACATAATTCTAAATTCATTTAACATCTACTGTCCATTTTTCACATGGGCATGGGTATAAATATGCTTGGAGCAATATTCATAATTACCCTCACATTTAGAACAGAACCGAAACTGCTCATCGGGGTCCGTTTCTTCCGTGCGGCCGCAGATGGCGCATTTATGTCTTGTCAGCTTTTTCATTTTGACCACATGCTTTTGATATGCCTTCTGCCGCTTTATCTGGGAAGGCGTCCGGAAGCTCTTACGCGTTATAATGAAGAATACCAATACATTCAACAGTGAAAATCCGATGACCACCGCAGTGGCAATTCCCATCAACATGCCGCTGTAGCGGAAGGTCTGCATGATCTGGTAAATCATCATAAGCACGTAAATGCCGCCTAAGATTTTGGTCTTAATGGGAATGACAAACATAAACAGCATCTGTATATCCGGAAACGTAATGGCAAATGCAAGAAAAATCGACATACTGACATAATAGGTACTGAACATGTAAGACGTCATTGCCGATAAGCTTTCCAAAGGAACCGTGGCCCAGATATTTCTTCCCATAACTGCAAGCAGAAGGTATAATACGAAAGCCCCGAGAATGGTAAAAATAACGCCTGAGAACATAAATACGTTATACCGGAATGTGCCCCATGTACTTTCCAGCATATTGCCGATTCTATAATAACAGTACAGGGTTATCAGAATAAAAATGCTAGGCGCCCCCGGAGGAATTAAAAGCCATGTCACAAGTCTCCATATCTGTCCGTGGAGAATCGCCGCCACATCCAATGTCATATAGGATAAAAACCCTGCCGCCATTGTTCCGCCCAATCCAGCCGAAAGCTCAAGAGCATACCCCACCGCATAGCAGATAATCAGGTATCTGGTCAGATTAGGAATTGCATATTTCCCGTATTTATTTTCCATTTTGTAAAACCATAACATTCTTATTACACCTCTGTTAATCTCTATCATATTTTAGTTTATATACCCATAGTATTTTATCATGTGGACTTGCCAGTGTAAACAAAAGGCTGGAAAATTCATTTTTCTTTCATAAACTTACCAAATTCTTAGCAGCTTAAATAATTGCATTTTTAAAAACCTTGTCATATAATGTAGTCTGGTGTAAAAAAAGCAAATTAAAAGGAGCGAACCAAAATGAGAAAGCAAGGATACACATTAGGAATCGATATCGGTTCCACTACGGTAAAAATTGCGATCTTAGATAATGAACATACAATCTTATTTTCCGATTATAAAAGACATTTTGCAAACATTCAGGAAACCCTTTCCGATTTATTAAAGGAAGCGGTTACGGAGCAGGGCGATTTGTCGGTAAATCCCATGATTACCGGTTCCGGCGGGCTGACTCTGGCCAATCATCTGGGAGTGCCTTTTGTACAGGAAGTTATTGCCGTTTCCAGCGCATTGACCGATTACGCCCCCCAGACGGATGTGGCTATCGAGCTTGGCGGCGAGGACGCCAAGATCATTTATTTTGAAGGCGGTAACGTGGAACAGCGTATGAACGGTATCTGTGCCGGCGGTACAGGTTCCTTTATCGACCAGATGGCGTCCCTATTGCAGACAGATGCCTCCGGTTTAAATGAGTACGCAAAAAATTACCAGTCTCTCTATACCATTGCTGCCCGCTGCGGCGTATTTGCCAAAACGGATATCCAGCCTTTGATCAACGAAGGGGCGACTAAGGAAGACCTTGCCGCTTCTATTTTCCAGGCAGTGGTAAACCAGACCATTTCCGGGCTTGCATGCGGCAAGCCCATCAGGGGTCACGTTGCCTTTTTAGGCGGCCCTCTTCACTTTTTATCGGAATTAAAAGCGGCATTTATCCGCACGTTGAAATTAGACGATACCCATATCATCGCCCCTGAGCATTCCCATTTATTCGCGGCGGTAGGCTCCGCTTTAAATGCAAAAGAAGATGTTTCCCTAAACCTTATGGAAATGGCGGATAAATTATCAAACGGCATTCAGATGGAGTTTGAGGTAGAGCGTTTGGAACCTCTTTTTTCCTCCAGAGAAGAATACAACGCCTTTACCGCCCGCCACAATAACAGCAAGGTTTCCACCGGGAAGCTGGAAGAATATGAAGGAAATTGTTATCTGGGAATCGACGCCGGCTCCACCACCACAAAGGTAGCGTTAATCGGCGAGGACGGCAGACTTCTTTATTCCTTTTACAGCAACAACAACGGAAGTCCTTTAAAAACGGCGATTTCCGCCATTTGCGACATTTATGAAAAGCTGCCCGAGGGCGCTAAAATCGTACACTCCTGCTCCACCGGATACGGCGAAGCCTTGATGAAGGCCGCCTTCCTTTTGGATGAAGGAGAAGTGGAAACCGTCGCCCATTATTATGCGGCAGCCTTTTTCTCCCCTGATGTGGACTGTATTTTAGACATCGGCGGTCAGGATATGAAATGCATCAAGATCAAGAACCAGACCGTAGACAGCGTACAGCTAAACGAAGCCTGCTCTTCAGGCTGCGGTTCCTTCATTGAAACCTTTGCCCAGTCCTTAAATTACAGCGTACAGGATTTTGCAAAGGAGGCCCTCTTTGCGGCCCATCCTATTGATCTTGGCACCCGCTGTACCGTATTTATGAATTCCAAGGTAAAGCAGGCCCAGAAGGAAGGGGCATCCGTTGCGGATATTTCCGCCGGTCTTGCCTACTCTGTCATTAAAAATGCATTATTTAAGGTAATCAAGGTTTCCGACGCCTCGGAGCTTGGCAAAAGAATCGTAGTGCAGGGCGGAACCTTCTATAACGATGCCGTACTGCGCAGCTTTGAAAAAATCGCGGACTGTGAAGCAATCCGTCCCGATATTGCAGGTATTATGGGCGCCTTCGGCGCTGCCCTGATCGCAAAGGAACGCTGCCACGAAAAGCTGCAGAAGCAATGCAACAGCTGTGATGTGACTGCTATTACCACCATGTTATCCATTGATAAAATCAAATCCCTGGAATTTACGACCCGCATGGCAAAATGTAAGGGCTGCACCAACAACTGCCGCCTTACCATAAACCAGTTTTCCGGGGGAAGGCAGTATATATCCGGCAACCGTTGCGAACGCGGCATCGGCAAGGAGAAGAATGCCAATCATCTGCCCAATCTGTTTGAATATAAAAACCAGCGGATCTTCGGCTATGAACCTCTGCCTATAGACCAGGCCAAAAGGGGTCAGGTAGGGATTCCCAGGGTTTTAAATATGTACGAGAATTACCCCTTCTGGTTTACTTTTTTTACAGAATTAAAATACCGGGTAGTGCTCTCTCCCGTTTCCACCCATAAGATTTATGAGCTGGGCATCGAATCCATTCCCAGCGAATCCGAGTGCTATCCTGCCAAGCTTGCCCACGGTCATGTTTCCTGGCTTATAAAACAAGGGGTAAACTTTATCTTTTATCCCGCCCTGTTTTATGAGAGAGATGAAGTGGATGGCGCCAACAACCATTACAACTGCCCGATCGTTACCTCCTATTCGGAAAACATCAAAAACAACATGGAGGAAATCGGACGGGGCGATATCCGTTTTCAGAATCCCTTCCTGAATTTCCGCGATACCAAAACCATCGGCGATGTTTTAGTAAAGGAATTTCCCGATATTCCCGCTGCCGAGGTACGGGAAGCCATTAAAAGGGCCTGGGACGAACTGGAATGCGCAAGGAACGATATGCGCAAAAAAGGCGAAGAGACCTTAAAATATCTGGAAGAGACGGGAAGGCGTGGAATTGTCCTTGCAGGCCGTCCCTACCATATTGATCCCGAGATCAACCACGGTATTCCCGAGCTGATTAATTCCTACGATATTGCCGTTTTAACAGAGGACAGCATTTCCCATTTAGGAAAGCCCGAACGGCCCTTGATCGTATCGGACCAATGGATGTACCATTCCAGACTTTACGCTGCGGCCGCTTTTGTGCGCACCACGGAAAATCTGGACATGATTCAGCTGAACTCCTTTGGCTGCGGCTTAGACGCCGTTACCACGGATCAGGTAAACGACATTCTCTCCGGTTCGGACAAAATCTATACCTGTTTAAAGATTGACGAGGTTAACAATTTGGGCGCCGCCCGCATCCGCGTCCGCTCCCTGATTGCCGCCCTTCGGGTAAAAGAACAGAAAGCCAGAGAACGTTCCATTCATTCCACGGCATTAAACCGGATTATTTTCACGGAAGAAATGCGGAAGGATTATACCATTCTCTGCCCTCAGATGTCTCCTATTCACTTTGAAATCTTACAGCCTGCCTTTAAGGCCTGCGGATACAACTTTGAAGTAATTCCCGAAAATAACCGCCATGCGGTGGATACAGGGCTGAAATATGTGAATAATGACGCATGTTATCCTTCCTTAATTGTTGTAGGACAGATTATGAACGCCTTAAATTCCGGCAGATATGATTTGAATAAGGTCGCAGTTGTCATTACCCAGACCGGAGGAGGCTGCCGCGCCACCAACTATATCGGCTTTATCCGCCGCGCCCTTGCAAAAGCGGGCATGGAACATATACCGGTTATTTCCTTAAATATGTCAGGCTTAGAGAGCAATCCCGGCTTCAAATTAAATGCCGATATGCTTCTGCGTGCCGTTTACGGAGCTATACTCGGCGATATTTTCATGCGTTGTCTGTACCGGATGCGCCCTTATGAAAAGGAAAAAGGTTCCGCCAATGCCCTGCACCAAAAATGGCTGAAGGAATGCCAGAATTTTGTTTCGGCAAAGCATCCTTCCTTTTCCCGATTTAAAAAGCTGTGCAGGCAGATCATTAAGGAGTTTGATGAGCTGCCCATTACGGATGAAAAGAAACCCCGGGTAGGCATTGTTGGGGAAATTCTGGTTAAATTCCTGCCGGAAGCCAACAACCACTTGGCCGAGCTGTTGGAAGCAGAAGGCGCCGAGGCAGTCTGTCCCGACTTACTGGATTTCATGATGTACTGCTTCTACAATCAGATTTATAAGGCAAAGCAGCTTGGTATGTCCAAAAAGACAGCCTATGCCAGCAGATTCTTAATCTGGATGGTCAACCGTTTCCGGGCTCCTGCTGCAAAGGCTTTAAAAAACAGCCGTCATTTTGACCCGCCCGCCAATATTTATGATTTGGTGGATTATGCCAAAACCATTGTTTCCATCGGCAATCAGACCGGAGAAGGCTGGTTTTTGACCGGGGAAATGTTAGAGCTGATCCACTCGGGAACGCCTAATATCGTATGCACCCAGCCCTTTGGCTGTCTGCCTAACCATGTAGTAGGAAAAGGCGTGATCAAAGAGCTGCGCCGTCAGTATCCCGACAGCAACATCGTCGCCATCGATTATGACCCGGGCGCCAGCGAGGTTAACCAATTGAACAGGATTAAGCTGATGCTTTCCACGGCATTTAAGAATATGGAGAAATAAAGACTAAACGAAGTCAAATGCCTGCAAACAGTCCTTTATTTTGTTTCTTGCAGAAATAAAAAACACCGTTTTACGGATAATTCATATTTTTCCGTAAAACGGTGCTTTTTTATCATCTCATTTAAACAGCGGTTTAACCTGTAATGGAAATATACTTATGCTCTTCCACTTCCGGTTTTGCTTCCTTTTTGGGAATGATCACTTCTAAAATGCCATTCTCAAATTTTGCCTGAATGTCCTCATGGGTAAAGTTATCTCCCACATAAAAGCTTCTCTGACATTTTCCGTAAAAGCGCTCTCTGCGGATATATTTGCCATCCTCTTTTTCTTCACTGCTGTCGGTATGCTCCGCATTAATAGTCAAATAGCCATCCTTTACCTCCGCCTGAATGTCCTCTTTTTTATAACCCGGAAGCTCCAAATCCAGCCTGTATTTGTCTTCAAACTCCTGGACGTCCGCATTCATGCTGCTTACCGGCGCCTTTGCTCCCGCTTTGGAAAAGCCGAAGGGTATGGAAAATACATCGTTAAAGATATCGTCTACAAAATTGTTTTCAAAAATACTGGGTACTAACATAATAATTCCTCCTTTAATAGATGGCATTCAGCCGTTAATGGAAACCTGATGATTCATTTTAGTTTGTGAAGCTTTCGGTATTTTTACTCGCAGGACGCCATGTTTATAGCTGGCTTCTAAGTCATCCTGTGAAATATCGGAACCTATAAAGAACGTTCTTTCATATTTGCCGAAATAACATTCTCTTTTCAGATACTTTCCGTGACCTCTCTCCTTTTCCTTATTGATGGAAGCAGCGATATGCAGATAACCTTTTTCGACGTAAGCCTTAATGTCTTCTTTCCGGCATCCAGGTAAATCAATCTCAAGAAGGTAAGCGTCTTTTTTCTCTCTGATATCACTCTTCATAGGGTAATGCTTTGCTGACATCATAATGACTCCTCCTTATCTGATTCCATATTTTTTATTGCCTGTAAGAACTTTTTTCTTCTTACGATTATGTTATACACCCGATTGTTAGCACTGTCAAGCGTTGAGTGCTAATATTTTCTGACAATTTATGCAAACCCAGTATTTATGCGGGGTTTCGGCTTCTAAAATTTTTATAAACTGCTCTAATCCGGAAAAAACGGAAAAGAAATGCCCTATAAACATCTGACATTCCCTTTCCGCATTCTGTTTCTTTTCGTTCATTTTTTATTGCTGCAAACTCTTTAAAAGATTACAAATTGTTTCTGTGCTTTTCCCTAGGATGCTTCTACACACATTCCCCGAAATCTTTTCTCAACCTCCTCTGCATCCGGGATGCTTGGCATTCCTCCCCGCCTTTCTATGCAAAGACTGGCAACGGCATTGCCGTATAATGCGCATTCTCTCCATTGCTTCATGGAAATTTCATTGGGGGCTTCCTCCATTTGCAGCATACGGTTTACAAAGGCTCCCCAGAAGGAATCTCCGGCGCCTGTCGTATCCACCACCTTGCTTTGAAAGGCGGGAACTATTTCACAGCCTTTCCCCGAAGCAACTAACACGCCGTTTTTTCCCATCGTAACAGCCGCCAGTAAAACTCCCTTCTGCAATAAATATTCCGCCGCTTCTTTCGGCTCCGTATAAGGTGTTAACAGCCCTGTCTCTTCATCGGATAATTTCATAATATCGACATACTGCACCATAGAACGCATCCGTTCCATCGCCGTCTCCCTGTTTTCCCACAAGGGCGCCCGGTAATTGGGGTCATAAGAAATAACCGCCCCCAAAGCTTTCGCTGTCCGGACAGCCTGAAAGGTAGTCGTTCTGGAAGGATCATCCGTTAGGGAAAGAGAGCCTATATGAAACACCTTGGTATCCGCCAGAAGCTCTTCCTTGATTTCTTTGTAAGCAAGCCGCGTATCGGCTCCCGGCTTTCTGGCAAAGGAAAAATTTCTTTCCCCGCTGTTTGAAAGCTCCACAAATGCCAATGTGGTAAAGGCGTCCTCGGAAAGCACAAGACTACTGGTATCAATTCCCGCACCTTCTGTCATATCCTTTAAAAACAGGCCATGCATGTCTTTTCCCACTTTTCCGATAAAGGCAGTCTTCGCCCCCGATTTTGCCGCAGCAGTCAGCATATTGACCGGCGCTCCTCCGGGATTCCTTTCAAAAAGCAGCATACCGTTCTCCGATATCCCCGCCGGTGTAAAATCTACCAGCAGCTCCCCCAGCGCCACAATATCATATGTTTTTCCCATGATACATCACCTGTTTATTGAGATATGATAAAATTCGACCTTGGCATCCTGGGCTATAAGACCCACTTCATACAGGGGTTTTGCATAAATGCGGTATGTAAAGGCCACCTGTTCTCCCACAAACACTTCAATCATATCATGGTCCACAATAATCTTTATATCAATTTCCTGTCCGTTTTCAATGGCAAAGGTCTTTTCACAGACCCTGACTCCGTCCGGTCCCGGGTCCGTGGCTTTTGGCACCGCCTGACAAGATTCTACCCAGAAAGGGTCTACGCCCATGGGCAGATTTAACAGGGATACCCTCTGCATTGCCATATCAAATTCCAAAAGGACGCATCCGCTGGCTTCCTTATCGGATTTTAGCAGTACGCCGAAATAATCGCATACTTCCCTTGGAAGAGCCTTTAATCGCAGCATATACCTTTCTTCCTGATGCTCCAAAAATCCGTAGGTACATGTGCTTATGGAATCAAACTCCAGCATATTTTTTCCATAGCCTTTGACATTTCCCATAACCGGCGTATATTTCCACTCCACAGGCTCTTCAAACAACGCCTCGTATTCCTTTGGCAGCCTTACATCCAGTTCTCCATCCTCTGCCACAGCCACTTCATGGGGAATGCAGAAGGTTCCGCCCCAATACCACTCTCCCGTATCAGAGTCCTTTGCCCTGTCATGGGCCCATGCAAAATAGAATCTTCGTCCCGCATCATCCTCCATGGATTTTGCCGCATAAAACCTTCTGCCTCCGATGCCGTCTTTTTTGGGCTTTCTCCATGGTCCGAAGGGGGATTTGGAAACCCTGTAAATAGTATTGACAAATTCGGAAAATCTGGAATAGGACAAATACCAGTTATCTCCCATTTTGTACATTTCCGCACATTCCGGGCAATTGGTATGCCCCGGCGAATAAACAGGTCCGTAATAATCCCAGTCCACCAGATTTTGGGAGCGGTATAATACAATACAGCCTCTTCTGGTAACCGGCATATCCAGTCTCCTTGCAGAAATCAAAATCCAATAACAGCCATCCTCTTCATTATAAAATACATACGGATCTCTCCAGTCCAGCTTTTCATACAACTCGATCATAGGCTTGATTACCGGATTTGCCTTATCCTTTTCCCATGTAATTCCGTCCTCGCTGGTGGCATGACATATTGTCTGCTGATATTCGCAAGCCAGGGAATATCCCGTATAAAAAATATGGTATTTCCCTTCTCCGTAAATAACGGAACCCGTCCAAACGCCGGATGCGTCAGGATCTGTTTCCTTTTCTCCCGGATAGAGGGCCGTAGGAAGCTCCTCCCAGTTTACCAGATCCTCTGATACGCTATGACTCCATGTTGTCCGAAGCCTTGCCGGATATACAGTTGTTCCGGGAGCCGGAGTCAGAGAAAAAATATGATATTTTCCATCATGATAGAAGGGAATCGCATCTCCCGTTGAATCTGCAAAAGACATTTTTCGAAATATATCCATAACCTTTATCCCTTAAGTGCCTGATTGACAGACCACTTTCCTTTCTTCATTTTCTTATGCGGATAAACCTATTCCGCTGTCGCTTTCTTTTTCTTTAAATTACTAAGCTTACCTTTTTGTACATCTAAAAGTACCGCGCAGGCAATGATCAGACCTTTAATGATCAACTGCCAGTAGGAGCTGATGCCGATCAAATTTAAACCGTTGGAAATAATTCCGATTACCAGTGCGCCGAATACCGTGCCGCTGATTCGTCCTTTTCCGCCTGACATGGAGGTGCCTCCAAGTACACACGCCGCAATGGCGTCCAGTTCATAGCCGCCTCCTACAGAGGGCTGTCCCGAATACATTCTCGAACACAGCACCAGCCCCGCAAAGGCCGACAAAAAACCGGAAAGGGTAAAGACGATAATTTCCACTTTTTTGATGGGAACGCCGGAAAGCCTTGCGGATTCACGGTTGCCGCCAATGGCATATACATAAGTTCCGAATTTGGTTTTGTTTAATACAAAGCTGATAACAATGATTAAAATAACCATATAAATTACCGGCAGCGGAATTACCTTAAACAAATATCCCATACCGATAGCGCTGAAAAATTCATTTGTAATACGGGTTGACTGTCCGCCGGAATATACATAGGCCACGCCGTTTGCCACATTCATCATTGCCATGGTAATAATGAATGCCGGCACCCGGAAACGGGATACTATAAAACCGCTGACAAAGCCTGTTAAAACGCCAATCAAGATGCCCAGAATAATGGCTAAAGGAACAGGCATTCCCTGATTGACGATAAAGCCCACAGTCAAAGTACCGCTCATGGCAACAATGGCGCCTACAGACAAGTCAATGTGTCCCAATATGATGATCAAGGTCATCCCCAATGCAATATATGTATTAATGGAAATCTGTCTCAATACGGAAACAACATTTGCCGCTGTCAAAAATTTATCTGTTGTAATGGATATAATAATGCACATAATAAGCAATACCACTACAATACCGATATTATTTCGAAACATATTCACGACCGGATTGTTCAGTACCACGGATTTCTTTTTGTTTTCACTCATCATTAATCAATCCCTCCTGCAGCATATTTCATAATTTCTTCCTGCGTTAATTCGTCTCTGGATAATTTTCCTACCAGCTTTCCGCCCCGGACAACACAGACGTTATCGCACATATTAATGATCTCCGGAAGCTCGCTGGATACCATTACAATGGCTATCCCCTGTTTTGCCAGCTCATTGATCACTGTGTAAATTTCAAATTTGGCATTGACATCCACGCCTCGGGTAGGCTCGTCTAAAATCAGTACATCCGGCTTTGTTGCAAGCCATTTCCCCAAAACCACCTTCTGCTGGTTTCCGCCGGAAAGGCTTCCCGCTTCAACCTCCGGCGACGCCGCCTTAAGCCTCAGCATGGACGAATATTCAGAAACAACCTTTTTCCTCTTTTTTTCACTGATTGCAATCCCGCTCATATAAAACCGCAGGGAAGAAAGCGTCATATTAAAAGAAACGCTGTTACCCAGTACAAGCCCCTGCTTTTTCCTGTCTTCGGGAACAAGGGCAATTCCCGCTTTAATGGCTTCCATGGGATTTTTAAACCTTACCTTTTTTCCGTGGAGATATACATCCCCCGTAACATCTTTACGGGCCCCGAAAATACTCTCCATGATTTCACTCCGTCCGGCGCCTACCAATCCCGCAAATCCGAGAATTTCGCCTTTGTGGACTTCGAATCCCACATTTTCAAATACCCCTTTCTGGGTAAGTCCTTCTACCTTTAACGCCACAGGAGCTTTCTCCAAATCACAATAGTCCCTGGTATAAAAGCTTTTCAAATCCCGGCCTACCATCATGGCAACCAGCTCGTTGGGATTTGTCTCGCTTGTCTGTCTGGTTCCCACGTAGCTTCCGTCCCTGATAACCGTTACCCTGTCGGAAATTCTAAACAGCTCTTCCATCCTGTGGGAAATGTAAATCATGCTTACCTGTTTCTTCTTTAACTCCTCAATGATCACAAACAGCTGCTCTACCTCTTCATTTGAGAGGGAGGACGTGGGCTCATCCATAACAATAATATTTCCGTTAAAGGAAACCGCTTTTACGATTTCCACCATCTGCTGTTGTGCAATGGTCAGATTTTCCACGAGGGTATCCGCTTCAATTTTTACGCCCAGAGAAGCAATCATTTCCGTTGCTCTTTTGTTCATTTCCTCCTTATCCACAGTTCCGTATTTTGTCTTGATCTCGCGTCCAAGAAACAGATTCTGCGCAACGCTTAAATAGGGCACCAGCACAATTTCCTGATGTATAATGCCGACTCCGTTTTCCTGCGCTGCCAAAACTCCGTTTATCTTCACTTCTTTGCCCCGGATTTTAATGGTTCCTTCATCCGGCTGGTATATCCCGCCAAGCACTTTGATCAATGTTGATTTTCCCGCTCCGTTTTCTCCAAGCAGCGCATGTACTTCGCCCTGCTCTAAACGAAAGTCAATTCCGCTTAAGGCATAGATTCCAGAAAAGCTCTTTTTAATTCCTATCATTTCCAGAACTGTCTGTCCCATATATAACCTCCTTGTATACGGATATTACACTGCAGCCGGCGCCACAGTGTAATATCGTATTTCCTTATATCAATTACTGCCAGTCATTGATGGTTTCTTTTGCTTCATCCTCTAATACAAGGTGGGAATCCAGATAAACCTTCTTTTCTGTAATGCTTCCCTGTCCCTTTAAAAATTTCATCGCTTCCTCAAAGGAATATTCCGCAATCTGAAGAGGAACCTGCGCAGCAACTGCTGTAAATTCGCCGTCTAACAACGCCTGCTTTCCGTCAGGGGAAGCGTCAATGCTGTATACGCCGATTTGTCCGGTTTTATTCGCAGCCTTAATGGATGCTGCAGCTCCCAATGCGGAAGGATCATTGATGCAAAAGAAAGCATCCAGTTCAGGATTTGCAATAATAATATCGTCAGCCAGAGCCAGAGACGCATCTAAAGCAGCCTCGCCATCCTGTTGTGCCACGATTTCAAATTTATCTTTATTGTCGCCAAGACCTGCCAGGAATCCGTTGACACGGTCTACGCAGCTTTCATTGGAAGGGAAATCCAGGATTGCGATTTTTCCTCCGTCAGGATAATCCTTTGCCATCTGCTCTCCCACCAGCTCGCCTGCCATATATGCGTTGGTTCCTACAAACAGGGTAACGAAATTTTCAATATCTTCATCCACAACCGCCGTATCAACATTGAATACCGGAATGCCTGCGCTCTGAATCTCTGCAAGACCTGCTGTGATTCCTGCCGAATCCACGGGAATGATGAATACCGCGTCATACCCGCCGACTGCCACATCGGAAAGCTGGCTTAACTGTGTGTTTATATCATAGTCGGGGTCTAAGCAGGTGTAAGAAATACCGTTTGCTTCACAAAGCTCTCTTAATTTGCTATCAATGGAGCTTTGGAAGGTATTGTTCAATGTATTGGTACAAAATGCAAATGATAAATCGGAATCTGCAGCATTTCCTTCATCTGCTGTGCTGTCCTCCTCTTGCACATTTCCTTCATCCGCTGCGTTTTCTGTTTCAGGTGCGCTTCCTCCGGTTGTGCTTCCGCTCTCAGCCGGCGCGCCGCATCCTGCCAGAAGTCCCATTAACATGCTCAAAACTACACCCATTGCTAAAAGTTTTCTTAGTTTTCTCATAACCTTTTCCTCCATTTGTATTTTTTATTATTCTTCCAACAAAGTGATGGTATTTATACAAAACAATCTGCAACCGGTTTTTTACGTAAAAATCAAATCGTTTTGTTTCTTTGTTTACGTAAAAACTATCACAGTTGTACATTTGTGTCAATATTCTTTCCTGTTTTTCAGCTTCATTTCGTCGGATTGTACAATTTCCATCCGTCTGTTTTTGCAAATCCACAATACATTTCAAACAATTTACGTAAATTTTCTATATGTTTTTTAAGTATGAAAGCTTAGCCGTTTCCTTCATCAAGCTTTTGTCAAAATCCTGCAAATCCCATAAAAAAAGCCGTAATCTGTCCCGGCCTTTTGGCTTACTCTCAAATTACAGCTTTATCTGTATGCTTTTTTTCTATTTATTCTTTAGACCATGCTACCGTTCCTCCGGCATCGGCTCATGAAAAATATCCTTCCACGCATGGCGTAGTTCTCTTTCCTCAACCACATAGGGCTGTACTCCCACATATTTGGGAAGTCCTTCACTGACCAGTGATTTTGCCGCCACAAGGGCAACCGCCTGTCCCTGTTCATACGGGCGCTGGGTGCTTAAGCCTTTTACGATTCCATCCTCCATGCACATTGCGATTTCATAATCCAGATCCGTGGTAAATACCGCCACATCCTCTCTTCCCATTTCCCTTAATGCCTTAATGGCAAGAAGGGCGGGCCTGTCCCAGCTGATATAGAGCGTCTCTATTTCCGGGTAAGCCAAAAGAACCTCCTTACAGAGCTGATAAGTATTTTCAATCTGTCCAAAGCCTCTGGTCGCCACGATCTCAATGTTTTTATAATTTTCCTGTATTACTTTTACAGCCGCCGTATCCCTGACCCTGGTACCGTAAAAAATAGCGCCGTGGACGAGAAACCCTGCCTTTACCTTAGGCTTGTCTTTAAAATATTCTCCCATCATCCTTCCCGCATTGGTTCCGTTTTCCCATTCATTAACCGACACACAGGAAACATAATGCTGTTTACCCAGATTTTCCGGAATATTACTTAAGAAAACCAGCTTTGTCACTTCCGACAATTCCATAAACCTCCCGGATGTTTCTTTGTCATCGGTAGGAATCGCAATGACCGCATCCGGCTTTTGGAGCTTTATTCCTTCCAGCTGTGCGTTTTGCAGCTTGGAATCAAAATGTGCGTCCATGACGGAAATGACATCAATTCCATATTTCTCCAGTTCATCGCGGATTCCTTTTTCATGAAGCTCCGCCCAAGCCGTACCGGTATAGTGAAAGGAAATGGCAACCCGGTAATGTCCGTTACGCAGCTTTTTCTTCTCATCCCGGCTCAACAAAATGCTGTCCGAAGATGCAGCCATTTCTCCTCCGGGCCCGTTTTCCAGCATCTTTGTGGACTTACGTACAATTAATTCAATGTCCGCATATTTCGGCTCGGAAATCACCTTACCCACGTTGATTTTCTCAAAAAGCATTGCGACTGCCTGCCTGCAAAGACCCTCCACATCGCACTTTAAAATCGTAAGGGGCGGTTCCGCCAGTTCGCTCCAGCCCTCATCCCCGAATCCCACAACGGAAAGCTTTTCCGGGCATTCAATCCCCAGATTCCGTATAGCCTTCATCAGATACAAAGTCAGGCGGTTTCCCCCGGCAATAACTGCTGTGGGAATTATTTTATTCAACGCCCTCTGAATCGTCAGGCATCCTTTATCCTCATTTTCTATATCCACATCTACAATGCCTGCGTCATTCACATTCAGATTATGCTTTTTTAAAGCCTCCATAAATCCCCTGGTACGCTCATCCCTGGTAGTGCTTGGCATGTTTTCCCGCAGAAGCAGTATATTTTCATGCCCGCAGTTTAAGAGGTAATCCGTTCCTTTGAACATCCCTTCCCTGTCACAAAATTCCACGGCGTCAATTCCCTCTCCCAGAGTATTTCTTTCCATACATACAAAAGGAACACCTGAATCGATCAATTTTTTATAGTCGGACGCCTTCTCACTGACCAGTACCTGCAAAATCCCCGCAACTTTTTTATTGGTAATCAACCCCTGCAAAACCTGTTCTTCTTCTCCCTTGTCATCCCCGGTAATCGCCACATAAAACTGATAGCCCTGTTCTGTGATCAGTTTTCTCAAGTGTGAAACCATATCCCTGTAAATCGTACTGTTTACATTGGGAAGCACTGCAATAATCTCCGATTCCCTTCCGACCTTTAATTTCCGTTCTTTTTCCACCAGCTTGTTGACATATCCCGTTTCCCGCATAATGCGAAGAACCTTTTCCTCCAGCTCCGGACTGACATACCGGGTACGGTTTATAACATGGGATACCGTTGCAATGGAAACCCCTGCCATCTCTGCAATCTGTTTAATCGTCACTTTTTCCGATGCCATAGACGACGCCCCCTTACGAAAAATAGTATGCATTTATCTTATCATAATTTTCCCATAAACAAAAGAAGCTGTCACTTTCACGATTTATAAATCATGAAAGCGGCAGCCTTCTTCATCATTTTTTCTTATTCCTAACAAAAATTACTGAACTTTGTTGAATACGTAAGGATAGTCAAATCCTTCGATAATTTCCTCGGAATCTACATCTCCGGCAGCATCGATTGTCAGCTTATCGCCTTCAACGGTAAATAAATCATACACATTGGAAGATACTTCAACTTCGTCCATGTAGAGCTTATTTCCTTTTGCTTCATAAACGCCTGTTGTTTCAATATCGCCTACAAGGTCATTGATATTAACGCTTGACTGAAGCTCGCTGAGCATATACTCTTCAATGCCCATGCCATACTGCTCTGAAAACATGGAATCAATTTCATCACGGCTGTAACCGGAATCCTCAAACTCCTGGTACATTACATCAGTGCCGAAAGAAGCCAGACTTGTAATATATGTATTAAATGTGTCTGTTAAAGCTGCTTCATCCGCATACATCTTGAAAGTGCCATCCTCATTGAAATCCATCATTAATGTAATGTCGAATTCCTCATGGAAACCTTCAAAATCGCTGCCCAGTTCAGATTCGATCATGCCGGAAAGATCAAAAGTAGTTGACCATGTTCCGTACAGCTGGCTTGCAGTGTCGCTTCCGCATCCTGCTAATGATAATGCAAGAACCATTATCATGACTAAGGATAAGAGTTTTTTCATCTTCTTCATTTTTTTCCTCCTACATTACAGGCTGATACCTGTATATTTCCAATAAAAATTCTATCACATAAATCAAAAATGTCAACTATCTTATTACAACAGATTACAAATTATTCAGAAGCTTTTTACCACTTCTTTCTGACAATCTGTCCCCTCTTTACATTCCCATCATTTTCCATTATGATGCATTAGAGAACTTTCATTACTAAAATTCGCTGTTCATGCGCATAATGAAGGATAAAGCAACTAAAAATTCAAAGAAAAGAGGTACTCCATGAAAATCATAAAAGAGAATTCTCCCGGCATTTTGCTCTGCCTTGCCATCGCTCTTCCCTCCTGGTTTCTCGGAAAGCATTTTCCCGTGATAGGCGGTCCGGTCATTGCCATTATCGCCGGCATGATCATTACTTTATTGATAAAAAATAAATCCCGGCTGGATCCGGGCATTAAATTTACATCCAAAAAAATACTCCAGTGGGCAGTCATTCTTTTAGGCTTTGGTTTAAATTTAAACGTTATCCTAAAGACTGGCGCACAGTCCCTCCCCATTATCCTGATCACGATCGGGGTGTCCCTGATCATTTCTTACATTTTGTGCAAGGTTATGCGCATTCCCGAAAAAATATCCACCCTGGTAGGCGTAGGCTCCTCTATCTGCGGCGGCTCCGCCATAGCGGCTACGGCCCCTGTCATTGATGCGGATGATGAGGAAGTGGCCCAGGCAATCAGCGTCATATTCTTTTTCAATGTTTTAGCAGCTTTGTTGTTTCCCCAGTTTGGCACATTTTTAGGCTTCGATACCACATCCGGGGAAGCCTTCGGCATTTTCGCCGGCACTGCCGTCAACGATACCTCTTCTGTTACGGCGGCCGCCTCCACCTGGGATGCCATGTACCAATTGGGCTCCCAGACTCTGGATAAAGCCGTAACCGTAAAACTGACCAGAACCCTCGCCATTATTCCCATTACACTGGTTCTGGCTTTCATCCGCACCAAAAAAGCAAAAGATGCCGGAAACGGAAAGGTGGATATGAAAAAAATCTTCCCTTTTTTCATCCTCTACTTCGTCCTGGCATCCGTTATTACGACCGTTGCAAGCGGAATGGGTATTTCTTCCGCCGTATTCAATCCCATAAAGGAACTGAGTAAATTCTTTATTATACTGGCTATGGCGGCAATCGGCATAAACACCAATATTGTAAAGCTGGTAAAAACAGGGGGAAAGCCCATATTCATGGGATTATGCTGCTGGATAGGCGTTACTGCCGCCAGCCTCCTTATGCAATATGTTATGGGCATCTGGTAAAACAGACGTTTGTCTATAATATCGCAGGAGCCGGAAATATACCGGCTCCTGCTTCTTTTATCGTTTCTATATTACTTTTATATATCTTCCAGCTTATAGCACTTTTTATCTCCGGCTTTTGCCAGAGCAATCTGGAATTCCTGCATTTTGATATATTGCTCCGTACGGAATTTTAAATGTCCCGCAAAGGCGGCCGCCTCTTCAAAAAGAGCGGCTCTTCTCAATACGTCCACAATCCGCAGCTTTAACTCCGGCAGTTCCCTTTTGGGAATCTTTGACACATCTACCTCGTTATAACAGGTAAGGGCACGCTTCCTGCAGACAATTGCCGTCACATCCATTTTTTCATCATCACAGGCCCATGCGGCACAGAGAAAAGCATCCCCCGCCCTCCGGTACTCCTTGCAGTGCTGGTATATTAACGCCAGCTTGACAAAACGCTTTCCCGTTTCGCCTAACCCCGCAATCCCTGCACAATGGACATATTCCTTGGAATCCGTATACTTTTCATTATATTCAGGCATAGGGTCCGTAGTGGAAAACACATTCCTGCAATAGTCGCACTTATGTACCCATAAAGGCATTGCGCTTCTGCGCACCTCCGGCGGTCTGAAATCCAAATCTGCGGTTCCTTCGCTTGTTCCCATAGCCAGAATCGTCACTTCATTCATCCTGCCGCATATATTGCATTCCATATTTTTGACTGCGAATTTTGACACAATATCTACCTCCCCGTGCATTTACCCCCTGCCATAACAATCGGTTATGCAGAAATAGTGCACCCTGTAACCTATTTTATCAAATTCCTCCTCCTTCTTCAATAAAAACTATGCTACTCTTCCGTAAGCAGCTTAACCGGCTGGATTTTCCTGATTCTCAGACTCGTAAGGACCGCCACCAGAAATGCCGTCACGGTAATAAATACCACCGTTATGATTTTAAAGCTTCCGTCTACTTTTATCTGATATTGGTAAATGCCGATGGTTCTTAAGCAGATGCCTACAAGGGGACCTGCACCAAAATCGCATACCATGACTCCAAGGAGCGCTCCCAAAAATATAACGGGAAGACTGGATAAGACCGTCTGCATTAAAAGCTGCCCCGTAGTAAAGCCCAGCGCCTTATAAACGCCGTAATTTTTCTTTTCCCTGATGATTTTTGTCTTAAGGAACAAAAACACTACCAAGGATACCACAAAAGCAGTAACGGCTATAAAAATGGCGCAAAGCAGTTTCAATACCAGATTTATGGGCTTTAAGCTTTCCCCACTCATTTTTACCGCTTCCATGGCTTTCCTTTGAGGATAGGTATCATTTAACAGCTTTGCCAGCTCTTCATCGGAAATACCTTCTTTCCCATATACACACAGCTGGCTGCATGTACTGCTGCCGTTTAACCGTTCTTCTCCGGCAGTGGTCATAAGGGCTTTTCTTCCCATATTATTTATTTTCTGGTCTATGCCGCACAGAATATAATCCATTTCTTTTCCCGTGCCCTTTACATAGACAATGTCCCCAAGCTCAATATCCAGCTCCTCACAGATAACCATGCTTAACATGATCTCGTTATCAAATTCCGGCGCCCTGCCCTGAAGGATTACCTCATTTTTCAGAAAATCAGGTCTATCCCAGAAATCACAGGTAACGGACACTTCTTTATCTTCATAGACCAGCTTGATATTTCCGTTTCCTGCATACAATACCCTTTCCACCTCCGGATTCGTTTCCACTTCCTGTCCGAATTCTTCAAGTTCTTCTCCTATATAAAAGACATCTCCCAATTCCATACCGACCAATTTCAACATGTTATCTGTATCAACAGCAAAATCCTGATACATTCCGAAACCGATACAGCACACAAACCCTAAAAGCATTACGATCAAACAGATTCCCAGATTCTTTGCTTTTGCATAAAAAATGGACTTTAATCCCAGATTCATGACAAGGGGCTGACGGGACTTTTCCAGCGGAAAATAATTTTTGTGAAAGTTATGATCCGCAATCCCTGAGCGCAGGGCATCCAATATAGAAATCTTTACACATTTCCTGCTGCTGTGCCATGCCACAGCCATGGTAACCAGAATGCAGACTGCCATAACCACCGCCGCACTTTTAAAATCAAACCCCTGATTCCATGAAAGTCCCACAAGAGACGACATCAGTCTTCCCAGAAAACTGCCTGCTAAAGCGCTTACGCAAAGCCCCACAATACTTCCTACCATGGATACCAGAAACATTTCCATAACAAAGCTCCCAAGCAGCTGTGACTCCTTGTAGCCCGACGCCCGCAAAATACCAATATTCTTTATATTCATTTCACAAAAGTTCCCGATACTGAACCGGGTAATGATCAATGCGATCCCGATCAAAAGCACTGCAAATACCAGTACAACACCCATACCGATGCTGGCAGACATAGTATCCCCATAACGTATGGAGGTCCATATAAAGGAAAAATTAAAGGTTTGTGTGGTCTCCGGAAGCTTTTCGTTGATCTCATCGGAAATTTCCATAAGAAATCTGTTGCTGTCCGTACCTTCCTTAAGCTTTGCCTTACACTCCATATAGGAGAGCACACCGCTTTCATGCGCTGCTATTTCCTCCGCTCTTTTCCCTGTTATATAACATTTATAAGTAGAAACATTCATGGGATTGGCAAATAGAGGGTCTTCATGAAATCCCCCTACCTTAAAATCATAAGTACGTCCGTCCATCACAAAGCAGAATTTGTCTCCCGTCTCCACATGAAGGGCATTTTTCATATAATAAGGCAGTAAGATCTCATCATCCGAAAGCACCCCTTCATATTCGGGATAAAGCCGGCTGATATTCCGTTCTTCTTCTGCCGGGGCAAGCATAAAGCTGTAATCACTTTCCGTTTTCTCTCCATTTACAATATATCCCGATTGTGCAACATAATACACAGGCGTTTTTTCAAAGCTTTCTATTTCGTTCCGGTTTTCAAAAATTTCTTCCATATTCTCTACTGCCGCTGCAGAATTCAGCATATACCAGTCGGCGGCATTTGTCAGTTCATACGCTTTATTTACCACTTTTCCCATATTGGAAAGCGTAGAAATACCGATATATAAAAGCAGGGCTGCAAGAATGATCAATCCCGTTAAAACAGCTGCATCGCTTTTCTTTTTCTTTAAATTGTTTTTTGCAATAAAATATAAAGAATACATGCTTACCACCCCATTTCCTGTAAAAAATGACGCAGCTTTTCATGCCTTTCTTTATTGCCGCTTTCATAAGCGCCAAGGAAAAGCTCTCCCGTAATCACGCCGTCCTGAAGATATTTTACCCGATTCCCCCTTCTGGCGCAGCGCATATCGTGGGTTACCATGACGATGGTCTGCCCCTCCTTATTAAGCTCTGTCAAAACATCCAGAACATGGTTTGTATTACGGGAGTTTAAAGCTCCCGTAGGCTCATCGGCAAATAAAAGCGCCGGGCTGTTGATAATGCCTCTTACAACCGCCACACGCTGCTGTTCACCGCCGGAAAGCTGGGTGGGAAATTTATTCCATGCTTCTTTATTAATGTCCACTTTGGAAAGCAGTTCCTTTGCCTTCTCTGCAATTCTCTTTCTGTTTTTGTCCGTTAAAAGCCCGCTGACCATAATGTTGTCAAGGACGCTCATGGTATCGTTTAGATAATTCTGCTGGAAGACAAAGCCGCAATGATTCCTTCTGAATACCGCCAGCTTATCGTTGCTGTATCCCGTAATCTCCTCTCCCATGCACTTAACGCTTCCCAGGGTCGGTTTGTCCATGCCTGATAAAGCATAGAGCAGGGTGGATTTGCCGGAGCCCGAGCTTCCCATAATGACTACAAAATCTCCCTTGTTTATTTCCAGGTTCAGGTTTTTTAATACATGCTGCTGCAGCTTTCCCTGGGAAAAGGTTTTGCACAGATCCTTTGCCGTTAATATTGTTTCCATAATGAATAAATCCTCCGTTTATCTCGCATATTTTTGTTCCTGCAGCCAATATCCCAAAAGTCATGAATACTCTATCCAAGGAACGCCATACCTAAAGCGGCAATATTCTTCACTTACGGCAGGACTATTGGCTATAATTCACATTATAGAAACTTCTTTATATAAAATCTTTTACTGACTCTTGTTTAATTCTTAACTGTTTCTTAAATCGCTTTTTTATAAGCACTTGCTTACGGCTTTTAGAAACGTCTCTTTTTTCATTCCTTTGCAGCTGCTTAAACTTTTTTCAAATACAACGTCACACCAAATCCTTCGTCAAAAAAACACTCCACCGTACCGTACATCTGCTCCATAAAGCTTTTCACAAGGTACATCCCGAGACCGGAGCCGGATTCTCCCGCCGCGTTGCTCCCCCTGAAAAATTTTTCCGTTATCAGAGGAAGTTCTTCCTCCGACACGCCCTTTCCCTTATCCTTTATGGTAATGCCGATCCCCTCCTTTTCATCTTTAAAGCGGACGGTTACCGGCGTCTTGGCATATTTAAAGGAATTATTGACAATATTATTGATGACCTGCTCCATACGCAGCTTATCCATCCATACAAGACATTCCCCGATTTCATTTTCCAGTCTGATGTCCCCGTAATATTTAAGTTCCTTAAACATATCCGGAATCAGCGTACTCCTTTCCTCCTTAGGCTCCACCTTTAAAACCTCCAGTTCCTCTAAGGTTGCATGGAACATGTTGCCTGCCAGATGATCGATGGTATCCGCCTTTGCGGCAATGATCCCCAGCTTTTCCAGAGTATCCGCATTCTTCTCCTTTATCTCCAAAACCTCACAGACTGCCTTGATGGCGGAAACCGGCGTTTTGATATCATGGGACAGCTCCGCCACCAGTTCCTTTTTACTCACATTTGCAAGATATTCATTTTCCCTTGCCCGCCGTAATTCCTCCCGCATGATGTCAAAGCTTTCCGTAAATGCCCCGAAAAAGTTGCCTTTCTCCATAGGCAGGGGAAAATCCAGATTCCCTTTTGCTATTTCCGCAGCAAATGCTTTCAGGGTAGAAAAAGGACGAATAAAACAGAAAAAAACTATAGCAAGCAGAATCCATCCTCCAATTAAAACTGCCGCGCATACTGCCATGGAAATTTTCCGCATCTGCTGCTTCCACCGGTTTTGCAGGCGGTTCTCCCCGTACCAGATTATTTTGCCCGCAATAACGCCGTCCTTTTCATAATCCAAAATCACATTGCCGGATGCTACAGCTTCATTCAGCCTGCTTTTATAATCCCTGTCGGTCAAAAAAAGGAGACTGCAGTCGTATTCAGTCTCCAAATCCGTTCTTTCCATCCCCTCATCCGCTGCCCGGCTTATATTTTTTAATTCTTTATTGTAATAAACCATGTCTAAAACCGCCTGCCCATCCCCGGCTGTTTCCAGCCAGAAATAAACCATGATCATTTCCATAAAAAGCGTAAAAGCCGCCGCCAGATATTTTATTTTCATCTCTAAATCTCCAACAAATAGCCTGTCCCCCAGACCGTTTTTATCAGCTCCGGATTTCCCGGGTCTTTCTCCAATTTTTCCCGAAGCCTTCGGATGTGTACATTTAAAGTACTGTCCCCGAAAAAAGCGTCCCCCCATACCTGGTCAAAAAGCTTTTCCTTGGAAACAATGGTATTTCTGTTTTCAAAAAGGCACTGCAAAAGTTTGAATTCCTTTGCCTTCAGTTCCACCCTTCTTCCGTCAAGAAAAGCACAGAAGATACTTTCATCCAGATACAGCCTGTCCTCTTTGCCTCTGTCTCCGCTCTCCGGCTTTCCTGCTTTTACAGCTTTTCCATCCTCTTTTTCCAAAAAAACTTTCCCGTCTTTTTCTGCAGACTTCCCGCTGTTTCCCGGAAGCCGCTTTAGAACCGCCCTGACCTTTGCCAAAAGAATGCTTAAGGTGTAAGGCTTTTTGATATAATCATCGCCGCCGATATTCAGGGCAATAAGTACATCCTCATCGCTCTGTCTGGCGCTGATAAAGAGAATCGGAATATCGGATGTCTCCCTTAAACTCTTGCAAAGGGCAAATCCGCTTTCCTTTGACAGATTAATGTCCAAAAGGAGCACATCCACTTCATGGGAGCCAAGGAATTCCTTGCAAGCCGCCGCGTTTGTCACATAGGAGCAGGATACGTCAAAGAGTTCAAAATATTCACATGTCATTTTTGCCAAATCAGCTTCATCATCCACAATCAGACAGTTGTAGTGCATAAGCTCTCCGCCAATCTTTCGATTTCCTCTTTATTTGCTTCACTTAAGGCAGACTTGACGGTAACAATCTGTTCTAATACTTCCACATCCTTCATGGTCTCTAAAAGAGCCTTCATCTGCTTTCCGGCTGCAGGCGCCCATGTTCCGTTCTCTATAATGGCCGCTTTTCTTTTCTGGTAATTTTTTGCCTTCAAGTGATGTAAAAAGTGCTCCATCCAGGTAAAAATCCCACCGTCATAGGTGGCTGCCGCCAGTACAATCCTGTCATAACGGAAGGCGTCCTCCACAGCCTCTGCCATATCCTCGCGGGCAAGATCGCAGACAACTACCTTCTCAACACCCTTTTCCCTCAATTGCTCCGCCATATACTCCGCAGCCTTTGCCGTATTGCCATGAATGGAAGCATACGCAACAAATACGCCTTTATCCTCAGGCTCATAGCTGCTCCAGATCTGGTATTTATTCATGTAATAATCGAGATTTTCTTTTAACACCGGTCCGTGAAGCGGACAGATCATCTCTATTTCCAAAGCCGCCGCTTTTTTCAACAGCGCCTGTACCTGCATGCCGTATTTTCCCACAATATTGAAATAATAACGTCTTGCCTCGCACGCCCAGTCCTCATCCGTATCCAGAGTGCCGAACTTTCCAAAGCCGTCTGCGGAAAAAAGAATTTTTTCTTTCTTTTCATAAGTAACCATAACCTCCGGCCAGTGAACCATGGGCGCCATATAGAAGGTAAGGGTGTGCTCTCCCAGGGAAAGCTCGTCTCCTTCCGCTACCACAACCCTCTTATCCTCCAAGTCCTCATGGAAAAATTGTGAAATCATGGGAAAAGTTCTTGCATTTCCCACAAGCTTTGCCTGGGGATACTTTTCAATAAATCTGCCAATTAACGCACCATGATCCGGCTCCATGTGGGAAATTACCAGATAGTCCGGCATCCTTCCCGCCAGCTCCCTTTCCAGATTGTCAAACCACATTTCTTCCACCCTTTTATCAGCGGTGTCCATAACCGCAACCTTTTCATCCAAGATCAGATAGGAATTATAGGAAACCCCGTGAGGCACCCGATACTGGCTTTCAAACAAGTCAATATTCCTGTCATCTGCTCCGATATACTTCACTGCATCACTGATTATCATTTCATTTCCTCCGTTACTTTTATGATTTATTATTTTATTCCATCCATTCCGGATCGACCAATTACCTTTTCCGTCAGCTTCACACAGATTTCCTACAATTCATAAGGCGTCATCTGATAAACGTAATAATTGAGCCAGTTGCTGTAGAGATTGTTGCTATGGCTTCTCCATTGCAGACGCGGCTTCTGATTGGGGTCATCATCGGGAAAATAGTTTTTGGGGACGGCAATATCCAGTCCCTTGTTTATATCCCTGAAGTATTCGTCATGCAGCGTCATTCTGTCATATTCGGAATGCCCCATAACAAAAAACTGCTTGCCAAAGCCCGCCATGGCAAGATATACTCCCGCCTCTTCCGATTCTGCAAGAACGGTCAGGGACCTGCAATTGTGAATATCCTCTGCGGATACCTCCGTATGCCGGCTGTGAGGCGCCAGAAAATAATCATCAAAGCCTCGCACAATAGGAACCTTCCTGTTCTTAACCCTGTGTTCAAATACCCCGAACACCTTGTGGGGAAGCAGTCTTTTTTGCAGACCGTAGTGATAATAAAGTCCCGCCTGGGCTCCCCAGCAAATGTGGAAGGTGGAGGTCACATTGGTTTTGGACCACTCCATTACCTCCACAAGCTCCTTCCAGTAATCTACCTCTTCATATTCCATGTGTTCTACCGGTGCGCCGGTAATAATCAAGCCGTCAAATTTCTTCCATTTAATATCATCAAAGGCAACATAAAATTTATTCAGATGATTGGCGGATGTATTTAAGGAAATATGGCTTTTCATATTTAAAAATGTCACATCCACCTGCAAAGGCGTATTGGATAAAGCACGGAGCAGCTGTAGCTCCGTATCCTGCTTTACCGGCATCAGATTTAAAATACAAATCTGCAGCGGGCGGATATCCTGATGCAGCGCCCGGTATTCATCCACCACAAATATATTTTCATTTTCCAGAATCTCCTTTGCCGGGAGATCGCTTTGTGTTTTAATCGGCATATCAATCCCTCTTTACAATATTCGTATACTTTTCTATATTAGCACCTTTTATCCTGTCCGTAAACCTTCGGATTTCTTTCCATGATCCCTTTCATTTGCGGCGGCACATCACTGAATATTTTCCGTAACACATTAGTTATCAAGCATTTCCAAAAACATCTCTTCGGAAATAATAGGCACTCCCAGCTCCTTTGCCTTCTTATTCTTACCCGAAGCGGAAGCTAAATCATTGTTGATCAGATAATCCGTCTTACCGGAAACGCTTCCCGCCACCTTGCCGCCTTTTCTTTCAATCAGTTCCTTCACTTCATTTCGGTTGTTAAAATGTTCCACACTTCCGGTAATCACGAAGGTCTTTCCAAGGAAAATCTGCTCTTCTTCACTTTCCTCTGTTTTTGCAATCCGAAGCTCTGAAAGAAGCCTTTCTGCAGACGCCAGTTTCTTTTCATCATCAAAGAAATTCCGGATTCCTTCTGCCAGCACTTCCCCGATTCCGTCAATTTCCGCAAGCTCTTCTGCCGAAGCGCCCTTTAAACGTTCAAAATCATCGCGAAACGCCTTACAAAGCATTTTCGCATTAGCCAGACCGATTCCGTTTATTCCCAGACTGTAAACAAATTTTGCCAGAGTGGCATCCTTTGCTTTTTCAAGGGATTCCATAAGATTCTGATAGGATTTTTCCCCAAATCCTTCCATTTCCGTTATTTCCTCCTGATACCGGTCAAGGTGGAAAATGTCCGCAAAATCATGGATAAAGCCCTTTGCTATAAACTTTTCCAGAGTTGCTTCCGACAAACCGTCTATATTTAGCGCATCCCTGCCGACCATCAGGGTAAAGGCCTTTATTTTCTTGGCTTCGCAATCTTCATTGGGACAAACAAGGGTTTCCGCATCATTTAACTTGCTGATTTCTGTTTCCCTGCCGCAGACCGGACAATACTTGGGGATTTCCAGATTGCCGCTTTCCGTTAAATTTTCCGCAATCTGGGGAATGATCATATTGGCCTTATATACCTTAATACGGTCTCCGATTCCCAGCTTCAGCCCCTTTAAAATACTTAAATTATGCACGCTTGCCCGGGATACGGTAGTTCCTTCCAATTCCACAGGTTCAAAAATCGCCACCGGATTGATCAGTCCCGTCCGGCTGGGGCTCCATTCAATTTCTTTTAAGGTTGTTTCCGCCATTTCATCCGCCCATTTAAATGCGATGGAATCCCTTGGAAATTTCGCAGTCCTCCCTAAGGATGCCCCGTAAGCCATATCGCAATAAGTCAATACCAGACCGTCGGAAGGCACATCATAGGTTTTTACCTCTTTAGCAAAATCCTCCACGCTTTCTATGACTGTATCGGAATCAACTCGTTTATAATCCACAATGTCAAAGCCCTGCTCTTTCAAAAAAAGAAATTGCTTTTCCCTGTCGTTTTCAAAATCCACCTCTCTGCCATCTTCGCCGGCGCTGACCAGGGAAAAAGCAAATAAGCGGACGTTTCTTTTCGCCGTCACTTCGTTATTTAACTGTCTGACGGAGCCGCTGCAGAGATTCCTCGGATTTTTGTATTTGGCGTCCACATCCTCGATTTCATCGTTTACCTTTTCAAAATCCGAGTAAGTGATAACCGCCTCTCCCCTTAAAACAAGTCTTCCCTTAAAACCGATGGTATGGGGAATATTCTTAAAAACCCTTGCATTGTTGGTAATGACCTCCCCTACTTCCCCGTTCCCTCTGGTAACAGCCTTTTCCAGCCTGCCGCCGTCATAGGTCAAAACGATGGTCAGACCATCTAACTTCCAGGATAAAAGCCCCTCCTTTCCGTTTAACCACTCTTTAAGCTCCTCACGGCTTTTGGTTTTTGCCAGAGAAAGCATAGGGCTTTCATGGCGCTCCTTGGGCAGCTCGTCAACCGCCTCGTAGCCCACGGTAACCGTAGGGCTTCCGGAAAGGGTCATTCCGGTTTCCTCTTCCAGATTTACCAGTTCGTCATACAGTCTGTCATATTCGAAATTACTCATGATTTCCTGATTCTTGGCATAATAAGCTTCCGAAGCCTCATTTAACTTCGCAATCAATTCCTTCATTCGCTGGACCTTATTCATAAACTTCTCCCTTCGAGCCGGCAATTCTGTAAAGCTCTTTCAATTCATTTCCCTTTAATATCCGGTATTCTCCCGGTTTTAAATTTCCTAATTCTATGTTGGCGACCCTGATTCTTTTTAAGGAATGGACCTGATACTCCAATTCCCTGCACATCCGCCTGATCTGCCGGTTTAACCCCTGGGTCAGCACAATATGGAAGGTAAATTTACCTGTCTGCTCCACTTTGCAGGGCCTTGTCCTTTTAGCCAGTTCCGTAAGATAAACGCCCTTTGACATGGCATCCAAAAACTCCGGCGTAATTTCTTTTTTTACTTTTACCACATATTCCTTTTCATGGCGGTTTGCGCCCCGCATCAGGGCATCAATAAGCTTTCCGTCGTTGGTCAGCAGCAACAGGCCTTCCGAATCCTTATCCAGCCTTCCTGCATAGGTAACTCTTACCGGAAAATGAAGTTCGTCTGTCAGCAGCCTGTCCGCATGCTTATCCCGTTCTGAACAGATGACCCCTAAAGGCTTGTAATAAGCCAGCACCGCCGTATCCTGTCTGCCTCCTATAAGCTTACCCCTGACGCACACCTTGTCATCGGGCGTTATCTTTGTTCCCGGAGCTGCGATTTTATCATTTACACTGACCGCTCCTGTCTCAATCAGCTTATCCGCATCCCTTCTGGAGCAGATGCCCGCCTGTGCCAGATATTTGTTTAACCGGATTTCCTCCGCTGTTTCTTTCCATTGTTTCCTGCCGCTCATTTTAAAATTTCCATTCCTTATTTTTATTGTTTTCTTTTCTGTTTATTTTATTTACTTCCATGTTTAAAAACCGGTTTATAAGTTATCAGTAAAATATTCTTTCAAATGTTTTCTGATATCCCATGGTGTAACAGATATTTCCGTATTTTTTGTACCTTATTTTCTATCATACTTTACTTTGAAAATTATTTCCAGCATAAATGACTGCAATATCTGTCATAGTATACATGTAGGCATCTTTTTTGAAAGGAGGCAATTTTATGAGAAACAAAACTTTTGACTGCATCGTCCTGACATTAGTCATCATCGGTGCCATAAACTGGGGACTGGTTGGTTTCTTTAACTTCAACCTTGTAACAATGATTTTCGGCGGAATCCCCTGGGTTACCCGTATCATTTACGCCCTTGTCGGTCTTGGAGGTCTGTATTTGATCAGCTTCTATACAAACCTCGGCGGCAGCGAAGCCTGACCCTTTTAAAATTTCATAGAGCTTACCGGTAATGAAAGCGGATAACAGAGCTTCGCGCCTGCTGTCCGCTTTTCCATTTATTTGTCAAAATTCATTGACAAAACCACAGGGATTTTGTATGATAAAGTCGCTTTAGCAGTTTAAAGCGTGATATTGCTTTCCCGTAACGGAAATTTTATAATTGATGGAGGAAAAATAATGAATACTGCAAATTGCAACGAGAGGACGTTAATGGATTACTGCCCTGATATCAAAATCATAGACTGTACCTTGAGAGATGGCGGTCTTGTCAATAATTTCGCTTTTACCGATGAATTCGTAAAGGACTTATATCATGCCAATATCAAAGCCGGCGTGGACTATATGGAATTCGGCTACAAAGCGGACAAGGAGCTTTTTGATCCCAAAGAATTCGGCAAATGGAAATTCTGTGATGAAGAGGACATCCGCGCTATTGTAGGAGAAAACGATTCTCCCTTAAAGCTTTCCGTTATGGCCGATGTGGGCCGTTGTGATTACAAAAAGGACATCCTTCCCAAAGAGGACAGCGTGATCGACCTGGTAAGGGTCGCCACCTATATTCATCAGATTCCCGCTGCAATCAAGATGATTGAGGACTTCAAAGACAAAGGCTATGAAGTAACCGTCAATATCATGGCGGTTTCCAAGGTCAATTCCGATGATTTGGAAGCCGGTCTTAAGCTTCTTGCCAGAAGTAGGGTAGATGTCATTTATCTGGTAGACAGCTTTGGCTCTTTTTATCCTGAACAGATTACCAAATTAGCGGAGAAATATTTAGATATTGCTAACGCATCCGGTAAAATTGTGGGAATCCATGCCCACAACAACCAGCAGCTGGCTTTTGCCAATACTATTGAGGCATGTCGCATAGGCGTCAGCTTTTTAGACGCAACGGTAAGTGGTATGGGCCGCGGCGCCGGGAACTGCTATTCGGAATCCCTGTTGAGCTTTTTGAAAAATCCCAAATATGATATCATACCGATTATCCGTTTTGTGGAAAAACATATGTTAAAATTAAAAGCAGAAGGCACTGTCTGGGGCTACGATATCCCCTACCTTATGACAGGTATTCTAAACAGTCATCCTTCTGCCGCCATTCATTTTATTAGAGAAAACCGGACAGATTACTGTAAATTTTTCCAGGAATTAATGGATGCAGAATAAACATTCCTTTTAGAAAATCATCAAAAACTCCAAAACACTTTCGGGAAATGTATTTTCCCCTAATCTCATAACGCCCCAGGAATTTGTGCTTTTTGCAAAAGCTTTCAGATTTCCGCCGGGCGTTATGAGATTGCTGTTCTGATTGTATTCCCGCATTTCATCATCCACACAGGCAATCAACAAACGCGCCGCATGGTCACAGTTATGGGTATAAATCCTGTAAAGAGGCAAAGCATCGTTTGCACCCATCCCCTCTAGCCGCCTTTCGTACTCTGCTTTCAGTCTCTCGTCTTTTGCAGACGCATATTGAACATAAAGTTCTTCATATTCCCTGCCGGTTTCTATATAAATTTCTGTTTCCTCCAGTATTGCTGCATACTCTTCCTTTGTCATATTTCTGTATAAAGCCACGTCATAATTATCCTGTAGCTGGTCGCCTTCCAGCCATAAATTCCCGGTGTCAAGAAAATCCTGCAATTCCTCTTTACTCATAGAACCCACACTCATTTTCCCTACACCGGCTTTTCCCAGAAGCGCCTCCTTGAGATTCCTTTGCATACCATTAAAGCTGAATACCCTTCCATGGCCTTCTTCATCCTCCAGAATCAGGATACTGTGTCCTAATCCCTTCATTCCGTCAACATTCAATATGTAATATACTCTACAGTTTCCCTGTGTTCCTTGTTCCTCACGAATCTTCAGCTTCAGGGAAAAACACCACGCAAAATAGCATATGATAACTGCCAGGATAACAGATCCGGCAATCCCATACCGCCTATATCTTTTATAATCTTTTTTCACACCATTTCTCCAACATACACCTTTCACAGTGCGCACACCTTGCGCTGCAGATGCTTCTGCCGTGATAAATCAGCTGAAAATTAATCCGATTCCAGTGTTCCCTGGGAAGTACCTTCATTAACTCCTGCTCTACCTGAACCGGATTTTTGCCGTCTGCCCAGCCTAGCCTTTTGGCAATGCGGAAAACATGGGTATCCACAGTTACGCCGGGAATGCCGTAAGCATCCGCTAAAAATAAAGTGGCTGTTTTTCTTCCCACGCCGGGCAGTTCCACAAGCTGTTCTATGGTGGCAGGCACTTTTCCTCCATGTTCCTTTATCAGCTTTTCACAGCAGTTTTTGATATTTTTTGCCTTCATCTTGTATAAGCCGATGCTTTTAATGGCATTTTCGATTTCTTCCACAGGCGCGCCTGCCGCCGCCTCCAAAGACGGGAATTTTCCCCAAAGGGAAGGCAGGGTTTCATCCACCTGCTTGTCAGTGCTCTGGGCGCTTAGCATAATGGCAGTTAAGAGCTGCCAGTCATGGGTGTGGAGAAAGCCTTCTTTTGTTGTGCCGTATTCTTCGTCCAGTTTTTTTAATATTGAACTAATCTTTTGTCCGGTCATGTCGTTACCTCTTTTGCATAGACTGCAAGGCTTCATGGTTTTCTCAATTCATTATCAGGCTATAGGAAACGAATAGAAATAGAATCCCCAGCCAGACCATAGCACACCCCAGCCCGGCCGCCAAAATTACTATGCCATAATCAGGGAAAGAGCCGGTTATTTTTTCCGCAACAGAAAATCCGATCATGACCATGCCCCACAAAAAACAGTAAACAGCCATAAGGACAGCAGCCTTTTTGATTTTCGCATGTCCTTTGAGTGCGCTAAAAAGAATCAGAAATCCAATGGTCAGAATCATGATTCCCATCAGCAGAAAATCTTCCAGCACACACATTAAAATCAATTCTAATAAAAGTGCGGCTAATATGATCAAAATGTACATAATTTTCTTTCCCCCTGCTGCTTCCCTAATACAATATTCTACTCCGCTCTCTTTACCGCCGCCTTCATGGACTTCACATACTCTCCCACATGTTCCGGCGCATCCTTGCCGTATTTTGCAACCAGTCTGACAATGGCGCTGCCTACAATGGCTCCGTCGGAAAGAGCCGCCATTTTTTCCGCCTGCTCCGGCGTGGCGATACCAAAGCCGATGGCGCAGGGAATGTCATTGGCTTCTTTTACCAGTTTTACCATGGAACCGATATCCGTATTAATCTCACTTCTTACGCCTGTAACTCCCATGGAGGATACGCAGTATACAAAGCCTTTGGCTTCTTTGGCAATCATTTTAATGCGCTCATGGGAAGTGGGTGCGATCATGGAGATCAGATCCACGCCATGCTCTTCACAAACATCTGCTAACTCCGCCTTTTCCTCAAACGGGATATCCGGAATGATCAGACCGTCAATGCCGCATTCCGTGCAGCGTTTCATAAATTTTTCCTTACCGTATTTTACCACAGCGTTAGCATAAGTTAAATATACAATGGGAACCTTAACCTTTTCCCTGGCTTTTTTTACCGTATCGAATAATTTATCCGTGGTGCAGCCTGCCGAAAGCGCCCGTTCGTTTGCCTCCTGGATAACCGCTCCTTCCGCAATGGGGTCTGAGAAGGGAATACCGATTTCAATCAGATCCGCTCCCGCCTCTTCCATGCTGTACAAAATCTGTTCCGTGGTTTCCAAATCCGGGTCTCCTCCGGTTACAAAAGCAATAAATGCTTTGCCGTTTTCAAATGCTTTTCCTATGTTACTCATATAATTCTACCCCCCGATATCTGGCAATGGCTGCCACATCCTTATCTCCTCTTCCGGAAATCGTGCAAACGATGATTTTGTCCTTATCCATTGTTTTTGCAATTTTCATCACATGGGCAACGGCATGGGAGCTTTCAATAGCCGGAATAATGCCCTCTGTGCGTGAAAGATATTCGAAGGCCTGTACCGCTTCTTCATCTGTAATGGGCACATACTGCGCCCTTCCCGTCTCATGAAGCATAGCGTGCTCCGGTCCGATGCCGGGATAATCCAGTCCAGCGGAAATGGAATAAACCGGTGCAATCTGTCCGTATTCATTCTGACAGAATAAGGACTTCATCCCGTGGAAAATACCTTCGCTGCCGTTTGCTATGGTTGCGGCATTTTTAGGATGATCTACGCCTAACCCTGCTGCCTCACAGCCGATTAACGCCACTTCCTTATTCTCTATAAATTCATAAAAGCTTCCCATGGCATTGCTGCCCCCGCCTACGCAGGCAACAACCGCATCGGGCAGTCTTCCTTCCCGTTCTAGCATCTGGTCCTTGATTTCCTTGCTGATAACGCTCTGGAAATCCCTGACAATGGTAGGAAAGGGATGGGGCCCCATAACGGAACCAAGGACATACAATGTGTCATCCACTCTGTTGGTCCACTCTCTCATAGTCTCGTTAACCGCATCCTTTAAGGTCTGGGTGCCGCTTTCCACAGGATGTACCTTTGCGCCTAAAAGCTCCATACGGAACACATTTAAGGCCTGACGGATAGTATCTTCCTTTCCCATAAAAATCTCGCATTCCATATCCATAAGGGCTGCCGCCGTGGCAGTCGCCACTCCGTGCTGTCCTGCGCCGGTCTCCGCAATGACTCTGGTCTTTCCCATTTTCTTTGCCAAAAGCACCTGTCCTAAAACATTGTTGATCTTGTGGGAGCCTGTATGGTTCAAATCCTCACGCTTTAAATAAACCTTCGCACCTCCCAGATCCCTTGTCATTTTCTCCGCATAATATAGCAGAGAAGGTCTTCCCGCATAGTTTCTGTTTAAATCATCCAGTTCCTTTATAAATGCAGGATCATTTTTATAATGCTCGTAAGCCTCCTCTAACTCATAAATGGCGTTCATTAATGTTTCCGGCACGTACTGTCCTCCGTATGCGCCAAATCTTCCTTTGCTCATTTTAACTCCTTTCTTACCGTTTCTATAAATTCTTTTATTTTTTCTTTGTCTTTATAACCATCCGTTTCCACGGCGCTGCTTACGTCAATGCCATATGGATTTCTCAATGCGATCAGTTGTTTCACATTATGTAAACCAATTCCTCCTGCCAGAAAATAGGGCATACCGATTGCCTTATCAGGAGGCAGACCTGCTATATCAAACTGCTTTCCGCTTCCTCCAAGGATACCTTTTACTTTGGCGTCAAAGAGCAGATAATCAACCTGCAACGCCTTCGCTTCATCAATCAGCTTCCGGTTTTCCTTTCGGATTTCGGCTTCCTTCGCTTCTGTTACCTCTAAGGAGGCGTCAATTTGTACCGCCTTGATTATGGGAATATTGAACTGTTTCTTCTCCCTATCTCTGTCCCTTTTCCCGTTCTCTTTGCTGCTTTTACCGATTCCAGGCTGTCCGCTTATATGCGGGCTTTCCGATATTTTAATCAATTCTTCTTTCAATTGGTTTACATAATTCAAATCCTCCTGCCCGTGGAGCTGTATCGCATCAATGGTACCTTCGGATACCAATTTGACCACATGGGCTATGGGTTCATTGGCAAATACGCCTGCCGCCTTAATTTCCTTATCCAAGGCATCTTTTAATTCCGCCGCCAGCTCATCAGATACAAATCTTTTGGTATTGGCAAATACAAAGCCAATATATTCCGGCTTATATTCATTAACCGCCAAAATGTCTTCCATCCGCTTTAAGCCGCATATTTTAATCCGGTTCATAAGCATCCCTTCCGCAATTCATCCAGCGTGGCTTTCTTATTGCTGCTTTTCATCAGGGTTTCTCCTATCAGCACACCGTTAACGCCGGCTTTCTTTAACGTCCTTATATCCTCCGCGCTCTTAATGCCGCTTTCCGCCACAAACAATACATGGGAGGGAACCAGCTTCCGCAAACGCCCGCTGTTATTCACATCCACCGTAAAATCCTTTAAATTCCTGTTGTTCACTCCGATGATTCTGGCTCCTGCCTTGACTGCCATGGAAATTTCCCCTTCATCATGGGCTTCCACCAGCGCGGATACCCCCAGCTCATCACAGATGCCTATATACTCCCTGAGCGTCTCCTCATCAAGCAGGGCGCAGATCAGAAGAACCACGGATGCTCCCAATACCTTCGCCTGATAGATCTGGTAGGCATCTACGGTAAAATCCTTTCTGAGTACAGGCGTCTTTACCGCTTCGACTATTTCCTTAAGATAGGCGTCGCTTCCTAAGAATTTACTTGGTTCCGTCAAAACGGAAATGCAGTCTGCTCCCGCCTCTTCGTAAGCCTTCGCTATCTCCACATAGGGGAAGTCTTTTGCAATCAGCCCCTTCGAAGGAGACGCTTTTTTTACCTCACAGATAAAGGAGACGCCGTCTTTTTTTAATGCCTGTTCCACAGGAAATCCTTTTGCCCTGTCACGGATACATTCCTTTGCTTTTGCAAGGGCTTTCATTTGTTCAAAAGAAATCTTTTCCCTATCTTTCCTGACCCGCTCTCTGGCAGCATCCGCTAGGATATCCAATATTGTTTCTGCCATACTTCCTCCTGTCATATATGTCTGTACTTTACATATACCGCTTTTATTATGCATTAGTAGCCTTTATAAATGCTTCCAGCTTTTCCGCCGCTTTGCCGCTGTCAATGATCTCCCGGGCCATTTTAACGCCCTCTTCCAGACTGTCAGCCCTGCCCGCAATATAGATTCCCGCACCGGCATTTAAAATAACCGCGTCTCTTTTGGCGCCCTGTTCTCCTGAGAGAATAGCTCTCGTAATTCTGGCATTTTCCGCCGGATCGCCGCCTGCCATATCTTCTTTCTTTGCCCGCTTTAAACCAAACTGCTCCGGTGTGATCTCATAGCTTTCCAATTTTCCGTCTTTGATTTCACACACCAGAGTAGGCGCACTGATGCTGATTTCATCCAGCCTGTCGGCACCGTATACTACCATACCACGTTTTACGCCTAATTTCATCAAAACTTTCGCCATAGGCTGTAACAAAGCTTCTTCATAAACGCCCATAAGCTGCATATTGGCAAACGCCGGATTGGACAGCGGCCCTAAAATATTAAAAATCGTGCGGATTCCCAGCTCTTTTCTGACCGGCGCAACATAACGCATTGCTTTGTGATAAATCTGTGCAAACATAAAGGAAATTCCTTCCTCTTTTAATACCCTCTCCATCTTTTTCGGTTCAATGGCAATGTTTACGCCCAGAGCCTCTAACACATCCGCCGCTCCGCATTTACTGGATACGCTTCTGTTCCCGTGCTTTGCAACGGGGATTCCTGCCGCTGCCGCCACGATACCTGCCGTTGTGGAAATGTTAAAGCTGTATGCCTCATCTCCTCCCGTTCCTACGATTTCAAGAACATCCGTATCATGCTGTAACCTTACTGCATGCTTTCTCATTCCATCAGCCGATGCCGCAATCTCATCAATGGACTCCCCTTTCATGCGAAGGGCCGTCAAATAAGCCGCCATATCCATCTGATTTGCCTCCCCGCTCATAATTTCATCCATGCAGTCTGCCACTGTTTCATAGCTTAAATCTTTACCTTCTACTAACTGTGCAATTGCTTCCTGTATCATTTTTTTTACCTCCTGAATTTCTGTTGATTGATCAATACGTCTTAAAATCATTTATAACCGTTCATCTTTGTGGAGAAAATTTTTTAAAATCCTCTCCCCGTCCGGCGTCAGCACGCTTTCAGGATGAAACTGCAATCCGTATATTTCATAGTCTTTATGTCTGACCGCCATAATTTCTCCGTCCTTTGTCTTTCCGATTACCTTCAGGCAATCCGGCAGGGATTCCGGCTCTGCCCCTAAAGAATGGTATCGGGCAACCGGTATCTGCTCCAAAAGTCCTTGGAAAAGACTTTCCTCTATATCAATTTCAGTCAGGCTCTGCTTACCGTGCATCAATTCTTTTACATAGATGATCTTCGCCCCGTATACTTCACAGATTCCCTGATGTCCCAGGCATACGCCCAGTATTTTACATCTTCCCTGCATTTTCCTTACTACATCCTCACAGATTCCCGCATCCTCCGGTCTTCCCGGTCCCGGAGATAAAATAATGAATTCCGGCGAAAGCTCCTCCACTTCCTCCACACTTATTTCATCATTGCGGACAACCTTAATTTCTTCCTTCGCTATACTGCCGATCAGCTGAACCAGATTGTAGGAAAAGCTGTCGTAATTATCAATTAAAAGTATCATGACCCGTTTACCTCGCTTGCCCGTTTTACGGCTTCCATAACCGCTCCCGCTTTATTGGCGCATTCCTGATATTCGCTTTCGGGAACGCTGTCGGCAACAATTCCTGCTCCTGCCTGAATATAAACCTTGCCGCCCTTTTTAACTGCCGTCCTTATGGCAATGCATACATCCAGATTTCCCGAAAAGTCCAGATAACCGATTGCCCCTCCGTAAATACCCCTGGCGTCCTTTTCCAGCTCATCAATGATCTGACAGGCCCGGAACTTGGGCGCTCCCGAAAGAGTACCTGCCGGAAGCATGGCGGAAATGGTATCGCATCCGTCCTTATCCTTTTGCAGTTTGCCGCACACAACCGAAGCGATATGCATAACCTTGGAAAAACAGTGTATCTTCATAGATTCCTCCACCGTTACGCTGCCGTACTCTGCAAGTCTGCCAATATCATTTCTTGCCAGGTCCACCAGCATATTGTGCTCGGCGCATTCCTTTTCGTCAGCCAAAAGCTCCTGCTTAAGCATTTCATCCTCTTTGGCATCCGCACCTCTTTTTCTTGTGCCTGCCACAGGAAAGGTCGTCAGCTTTCCCTCTTCCAGCTTTACCATGGTCTCGGGAGAGGTTCCCGCAATCTGCAGATCATCGCACTGGATAAAATACATATAAGGAGAAGGATTTGTGGTACGCAGCACCCTGTAGGTATTTAAAAGACTGCTGTGATATTCCGCCTCAAATCTTCTGGAAATCACACCCTGGAAAATATCCCCTTCCCTGATATAGTTCTTTGTTTTTTCCACCATTTCACAATACTTCTCTTTAGAAGTATTACAGGTAAAGTTTACTTCCGTCTGGGCTTCTTCCGGCTTAAGTGCGGTCACATCATAAATCATATGGATGATCTTCTCAATTTCCAGAGTCGCCGCATTATAACCCGTTTCTTTCTGAGAGCTTCTATAGTTGACAACTACGATAATCTTTTGTTTCAGATGGTCATATGCGATCACCTTGTCAAAAAGCATCAGATTGTAATCGTCAAAATCACTTTCTTTCAAATGAAGCTTAGGCTCCGCATAGCCTATCATTTCATAAGAGAAATATCCTACAAAGCCTCCCGTAAAAGATGGCATTCCCGAGAGCTTCGGCGTTTTAAATTTCCCCATCTGCTCCCGTAATACTTCCATGGGTTCCTTTTTTTCCTGCTGTTCAATTGCTCCGCTTTTTAAGGTAACCGTTCCGGCTTTAGCTGAAATCCGCATCAGGGGATTTACTCCCAAAAAGGAGTACCTGCCCCACCTGTTTCCGCCCTCCACACTTTCTAACAAAAAGAAACGGCTGTCTACCTGCGCCAGTTTCCGAAGCAGCGTAATGGGCGTTACAACATCGGCATATATTTCCCGGCATACGGGTATGATGTTATAGTCCTTTTCGTATCGGCTTGCTTCTTCATAATCCGGATAATACATTTTCCTCACTCCTTTTTCTGATTTTTTGCAATAGAAAAAGCTTCTGCCCCCATAGGGACAAAAGCCTGACAACTTCTGCGGTACCACCCTGATTGATAGGTAAACCTATCCTCTCTGTCTGCATACTCACAATATGCACCCTCCTGATAACGGGCAGGGAACCCGTTGACGTCTACTCCCTCATCGGTTTCAAGTCACCCTCGCAAGTCCATTCACTCATTTCCTCCATACTGCATCCCACCTGCCGCAGCTCTCTGTGATGTGCTCCATGACCTACTTCTCTTGCTCATCGGTTTCAATAATGGTTTATCTCTTTAATTGAGTAAAGTTTAAAACAATTCTTTTTTTATGTCAAGAAATTTTTCGAAATTTCTCAAATTTTATATTTTGTCAATTTCCTTTATAAGCTTTCATGGTTTTTTGACACATACCTTTCTAAACAAAAGCTTTTCACATAAATTCCTTGAAACAGCATCTTATTCAGCCAAAGATTCCTCCTGAAGCCTGTCGAATTCCGCCATGCATTCATCTACCGTAGCGCCGTTTAACAGATTGCGCACAATGAGGCAAGTATTCCCCCACTGCTCCACCTTCATTCCCGCATTGGCCCCAAGAACATAGACATTCTCCTCTATCCTGTCATTGAGCGGTTCTAACGCCGGGATGCAGTCTACTTTCACATTTTTAGAAGGAGAAAGCACTTTATTGGTTTCCGCATATATCTTTAGTGCTTCATCTGAAAGTATTACCTCCAAAACGTCCATGGCAGCCTCGCCGTGTTTTGCATTGATTCCGACACCATACCCTGTCATGGGTATTACCGGCATCTGACCGCGGCTGCTGGGAAAACCGATTACCAGCATATTGAAGTCCGTTTTTCCGTATGCGGTTTCCGAATTTGCCGCACCCCAGTACGCCATGACAATGGGCGTTTTCTGAGTCAGAAAATCCTCGCGCTCGCCTTCAAGGGCTTCACTCACATAAGCTCTCTCTGCATCAATATAGCCGCAATCGATCATCTCCTGCAAAAACTCAAAACCCGGACGCATATAATCACTGTATTTCTTTTCTCCGCTGTTCAATGCCTCAATTTCGGCTTCCGTATTTCCTCCGTTATAAAGATCCGCATATGCCTGTGCAAGTACAAAGGTCTCTAGCCACCAGCGGTTTGCCCCCACCGGCGTCTCAATCCCGTTTTCCTTAAATACCCTGCAGCATTCCAGAAACTCCTCCGGCGTTTCCGGCAGTGCCAGATTGTATTGATCAAACATGTCTTTATTGATAAAAAGACCGTAAGCAACCACTTCCTGAGGAATCGCTACCAGCTTTCCGTCGATCGTATTTGCCGTTTTTACCACATCACGCAGATTTTCCACGCATTTTAGCTCCGACAGATCCATCAGCCTTCCCTCCTCTCCCAAAAGCCTGATGGTATCGGGATTCAGCAGGTAAAGATCGTCCATATCATTTTGCGCCCTGTCAAGAACCACATCGTCATACGTTTTATCCTGATAATTTTCCGCTGTATATGTAATATAATTTACGGTCACATCCAATTTTTCCTCTGCCATGCGGATGGTCTTATCCGCGGCGCTTCTCGCCACATTCTCCGCATCCGGTTCTATCTTTTCCATAGGACTGAACAGACTTACGCTTTGCCCGTCTCCTTCTTTAGAAGCCACCAGATTGACATCCGGCTCCCCGTCTTTTCCACAAGCTGTTATAGTAAGTACAGCCGCTCCTATAAGACATGTCGTCATTAATTTCTTTATAGGGCCAAGTATGCTGCTTTTCATATCTTTCTCCTTTTTACTTCTCGTTGATTTTTGTTATTTCTCTATAGACTGTTTGATTACTTTCTTTAACAGTCCTACGTCAATGGGCTTTGCAAGATGGACGTTCATTCCCGCCTTCAGCGCTTCCTTTTCGTCCTCCACAAAAGCGTTCGCCGTCATGGCAATAATAGGTATTTTATCCGCATCCTTACGAGCCAGCTGTCTAATGGCCCTTGTTGCATCATAGCCGTTCATAACCGGCATCTGAACGTCCATAAGAATTGCATCGAATTCTCCTTCTTCCGACTCCATAAATCGCTCCAGTACCAGACGGCCGTTTTCATAAATTTCACAGCTTGCGCCTTCGAAAGCTAAAATCTCCGACAAAATTTCCGCATTAATCTCGTTATCCTCTGCAGCAAGGAAATTCAGTCCCTGAAGGCTGTCTTCCTCCTCCGTTTCCGGACTCCTTCCGTTCCCCGGCTCTTCTGTCCGGCTTTCCGATATACTAAGCTCCACTTCTACCCGGAAAAGGCTTCCCTCATCAACCTCGCTGAAAACCTCTATGGTTCCTCCCATAAGCTCCACGATATTTTTGGTAATCGCCATACCCAGCCCGGTGCCCTGAACCTTATTGGTCGTGCTGTTTTCCGCCCTGGTAAACACATCAAAAATCGTCTTTAAATATTCCTGCGTCATCCCGTATCCGTCATCCTCCACTTCGATCCGAATACGCTCAAACTGACTGGAATGCTGTTTAAGCCCGATAATGCGCAGCCATATATTTCCGCCCTCCGGCGTATACTTGACGGCATTGGAAAGAAGGTTGATCAGAATCTGGTTAATTCTTGTCACATCACCCATAAGATGTTCATGCTTAATATCCGAGACTTCCACATGAAATTCCTGAGCCTTTTCTCCTGCCATGGGACGAATGATAGCGTCTATGGAAGATATCAGGTCATTCAGGGCAAACGCTTCCCTTGTAAGCACAAGCTTTCCGCTTTCAATCTTGGAAACCTCCAGAATATCATTGATCAGACTGAGCAGATGCTGTCCCGACGCCATGATCTTTTTTGTGTATTCCCGCACCTTATCCGGATTTTCTGCCTCCTTTGCAAGCAGAGTCGTAAAGCCGATGACCGCATTCATCGGCGTACGGATATCATGGGACATATTCGAAAGGAATGTGGTCTTGGCATTGCTGGCAAGCTGCGCGGCATGAAGCGCCTCTGTCAGCTGCTTGTTATGCTGTTCTCTTTCCGCTTCCCGCTCCTTCATGATTTTTCTCTGCTGCCTTTGATTGAAATAGTACAAAACGCAGCACAAGAAAAACGCGCCCGTCATAACAAATATAACTATAAAAATATTATTGTTTACCGTTTTTCCTTCCTGTTGTATGGCTTCCGTAGGAACATAACCGATCAGGCAAATGGTCCCGTCGTTTACCATCCAGATAAAGTTCAGGGCGCTCTTCCCCCGGATATCATGATAAAACATGATATCCTCTTTATTTTGTACACACTCTTCTATCTCCGCACGGAGCGGCTCTTCATGAATATCGTTGGCCCTGTAGAAATCCTCTAAATTCAAATGTCCTGCGTTCCGCTCTCCCATACCCTTTGGTTTCAGCACAAATCTCTCCGTTTTTGCATCCATAATATAAAGCATGGCTTGTTTGTCATAAAATCCGTCGGGAAGGGATTTATCGAGAGAATCATATGTATATTCCACATAAAGCGTACCTATTTCCTCATCTCCCCTTATTACAGAACATTTCAGGGTATATGCCCATGTTCCCATATAATTCAGATAAGAGCTGGAAATCTCCATTCCCTCCATCATCTGACTGGGAAAAAACTCCATTCCTTCCTCCGTGAAAACTTCTCCTGTATTGGAAATCCCCTCTGTTTCTCCTGTCTTGATCCAAGAAATCTTTACCATAGTCTGATTCTTCTGAAAGGAACGGATATAATCTTCCGGGTCCTCCACAGAAGCAAGCTCCTGTGCCATCAGCTTCTGGAATTCCGCTTCTTTTCCCCAAATCGCCTCTATGGTACATTTTATCAAATCCAGATTTTCGTTGAGATTCCGGACTGCCGCCGCAGACATTTCCTTTGATATTTTCCGCGACACGGAAAATATCAAGACCCCAAAAAAGCAAAATACAATTATAATGGAAAGAAACAGGGAAACTCTTTTTTTCGTTTCGTTTTTATAACTTTTCTTTTTCATTCACATTCACCAGATTTTTAACCGCTTATTTATCAATTGTTTGCAAATTTCATTTTTTTGTTTGTCCATAATACGCTGATTTAATTTAAATTGTCAACACCCTTTAGACACCTTTCCCATCGGTTTCCCGACTCGGGTTTTCCTTCAAATTATGTTATAGATTATTTTATGAATTTCAGCAAATTACGCTACCGCAAACCATTATTTTATAAGGAGCAGCGTCCCTGCCCCAATCAATATACAGCCTGCTATGGATTTAGGCGTAAATCTCTCATGCAGAAAAACAAAGGCCAGAATCAGAGTTATGACCACACTCAATTTGTCAATAGGAACTACTTTCGATACTTCTCCCATCTGCAATGCTTTATAGTAACACAACCAGGATGCGCCCGTCGCAATGCCTGATAAAATCAGAAATAGCCAGCTTTTTTTACTGATTGAAAAAAGTCCGGTATGTGTTCCGGTCAAAAATACGATTCCCCATGACATGACCAGCACAACAAACGTTCGGACGGCTGTGGCAAGATTAGAATTTACTCCTTCAATCCCGACTTTTGCAAGAATAGAGGTAAGCGCCGCAAATATAGAAGAAAGAACTGCAAATAACAGCCACATCGTATACACCCCCATTTCTTTTTTGTTAAATCTCTCAATAACAATATTCCCTAATTAGAATGTCACTAAAACAATAAAATAAAACAAAGCAGCAAATCTTTCGGAAAAGACTTACTGCTACCTAACATAATAACACCCTTTTAATATACTCATAGTTCAGATTTTGCTAGTGATGTCTGCCACCATGTTTCAAACCATGATGACGCCAGGAACGGTCATGGGTATGTGCACCTTCTATGCGGCAGCCTGCTATGTCGCAGTAAGTGTGGGTATGTTCTCCTTCTATATGGCAGTCCTCCGCACCGCAATCATTGTGAATGTGTTCCCCTTCTATATCGCACTCTTCCACATCGCAATACTTGTGCGTGTGTTCCCCTTCTATATGGCAGCCCTCCACACCGCAATTACCGTGCGTGTGCTCTCCTTCTATATGGCAGCCCTCCACACCGCAATTACCGTGCGTGTGTTCTCCTTCTATATGGCAGCCCTCCACATCACAATACTTGTGCATGTGTTCCCCTTCTATATAGCAGTCCTCCACACCGCAATTACCGTGCGTATGTTCTCCTTCTATATAGCAGTCCTCCACACCGCAATTACCGTGCGTATGTTCTCCTACTATATGGCAGTCCTCCACACCGCAATCATTGTGAATGTGTTCTCCTTCTATGGTACAGCCTGTCAGTTCACAATTCCCCTGTACAGATACATTGTTAACGGCAAAACTTGTTCCAAATAAGCCAACAAAGACAGCCATAAGAGATGACAAAAGCTTTAATTTCATTTTTCCCTCCATGATTTTTATCTAACCGTTTTTCTTGTTTTATATTATAACGCTAAACGGTACATAAAACAATATTCTGACGGCATATACTTCCTAATTTATCCCAAATACCGCATTCCCAAAAAGTTATCTCTTTATTTTCTCCCCAGATAACGACAGGTATGCTTTTTATATTCCAAATATTCACTCCCGAATACCGTAGGCAGATATTTTTCCTCCTGTAAGATCTGCAGATGCAGCATGACCATCGCCCAGATTGTAAACGAAAAAAGCGCCCAGTTAAAATACATGAGAAGAATACCCGCATACATCATGTCAAAGCCAAGAAAAGCCGGATTTCTGCTGTACCGATAGATTCCGCGAAAAACAAATTCTGTCTTGTCCGTATCGGGAATCCCCGCTCTCCAGCTGTTTTTCATGGTAAGGACAGCAGTCAGGAATACCAGATCCCCGGCTGTTCCCAAAATAATGCCCGCTATTCTTACAGGCATGGGCATAAGACTTAACTCAAACAGGATGGAAAACACTTGGGCAAAAACAATGAGAACCGTTGCCAAAGACATGACAACTTCTATGGTATGAATAGATTTATCTTTTCTCCGTCCAAGCTGCCTTGTGGTAATTCCCTGCCTCTTCTGTGCCATCTGTTTTATAAAATAAATGCCATAAAATAAAATCATGATGCCGAATGCCGGAATCATAAATACATTGAATTTTCCCGCTAAAAATATGGCTGTGGGACCATCCGCCCCGCCTATCATCAAAAGATTCATACTGTTCTTCCTGCCTCGCTGTTTTCTGTCAACGGACCGCTTTCCCTTCCGTGTCCGTAATAGATTTTTTCCGCCTTCATCATTCTGACAGCCTCTACGCTCCGTAAAGCGCTTTCACGTTCCTCATAGCACCACATGACAGACGGCGAGAAATTATTCTGCATAGCATCTCCCACGAAAAGCTCCCCGCTTTTTAACAAGAGCCCTATAGATCCCTTTGTATGTCCGGGCAGGGAAACCACCTTCCCGTCTATTCCGTATTCCGCAAGAGACATGCCGTCCTCTAAGAGCACTTCCGGTTTTATTGGTTCTATCTTATTGTGCCGGATGCTCCAATTGGAAACTCCCGCAAAAATTTTCCCCCATATTCCTTTCCCGTATACTTTTCTTTTTTCTCCCCCATAAAGCAAGGCGGCATCTTCTTTTCCGATTCCCACAGGGCAGTTTAGTTTTTCCGCCAGATAGGCCGCGTTCTGACAATGGTCAAAATGTCCGTGGGTCAAAACGATCAGCTTTACCTCCGCCTCTTGACCGGCATGCGCTATCTTCTCCCGATACCGGCTTATTCCCGTATCTACCAAAATGCTTCCTTCCAAACCGCAGATCAGATAAACATTTGCCTGACCGCCCTTTAAACACTTAATTTTATCCGCCATAAACTTCTTCCTTTTCTGCAGGGCTTTTGTATCTCATTATAAAACGGGTGTCTGTTCTTTGCAATGTATCAATTATTAATTTTATTCAGGCACATTTTCCGGCGTGTCCTCCTTTTTGACCCGGTCCGCTTTTCTCCTGTTCTGCTCCGCCACGCATCATTTGTGCACATTTTTTGCATCATTTTCTGTTTCCTTATCTGTATTTCCTAATACCGGTATCTTTTCCTGTACTTCAAAAACATAACCGTCGACAAGACCAGAGCCATCAGCTCCGCCACAGGCGTTGCCAGCCAGATTCCTTCTACCCCAAGGATAGCCGGAAGAACAAGCATAGTGATCAGCATAAACACAAAGGATCTTGAAAAAGCAAGAACTGCGGAAACTACTCCGTTGGATAACGCCGTAAACATGCCACTGGCAAAAATATTAAAACCGATAAATAACAAAGCACCGGTACAGATTCGGTTTCCCGTTACCGCAAGGTCATACACCGAATTTTCCGGACGGGCAAAGACGGATACCAGCGGTTTTGTGAGTATAAAGGATGCCGCCATCATCATAACCGAAATGACCGAAATGACTTTTATGCTGATAGCAATGAGCTTTTTCAATTTATCCCGGTTCTTTTCCCCATAATAAAAACTGATCATAGGCGCCACCCCGTAAGAATAACCGGTATGCAAAGAGCTTACAAACATCAGCACATACATGATGATGGTTACCGCCGCAACGCCGTCCTCCCCCACATAGTGCAGCATTGTCCAGTTAAACATCATGGTAATGATTCCCGTAACGAGAGCCGTTGCCATTTCAGAGCATCCGTTTGTGGCGGCATTTGCCAGAACTTTAAACCGGCATACCGGCTTCCTGAAATGAAGAAGGTTGTTTTTCCGGGCAAAGACTACCAGTCCTGCCACTGCCGTTACGGAATACCCAAGCCCCGTAGCAACTGCCGCGCCACTGATTCCCATATGAAAGCCTGCAATGAACACATAATCAAGAATCATGTTCAAAACACCGCCCGCCACAGAACATATAAGAGAAAGAGTCGCTTTTTCACTGGCAATCATGTAAAGAGTAAAATTATTCATTAGCAAAATGGGAACTGTGAATATCAGATAGCGGCTTAGATATTCTACGCAATAGCGCTTTACATCGGGGGATAAGTTCATTCCTCCGAAAATAGAATCCATGGTCAGATATCCAAGTGCGCACATCACGATTCCCACTACCGCATTGACAAGAATCAGAAAAGTAAAATCCTCCCTTGCTTCCTCTATCCTCTGCTCTCCCATCTTTTTCATGATTACCGCGCTTCCTCCGGTAGCAAGCATGGTGGAAACAGCGCAAACAAGTTGAATGACCGGTGCAGTCAGATTAATTGCGGACAAGGCGTCCGTTCCAATCAGATTCGATACAAACAACCCGTCAACCATCGTATAGAAGGACATGAATACCGTCATGGCGATGGTGGGAACAGCAAATTTAAAAACATTTCTCAGAGTGACAGGTTTTAAATATACATTTTGAGCTTCCATATTTTCCTCCGTATGTCTTGCATTTGTTTTCTGTGTATAGTACCATAAACCATACAGTAACTGTACGGTCAAGCAGAAAATGAAAAATAGAAATACTTTTAAAGTCAGCTTAATGATGAAAAGCAAATATCCTATTAACCCTTGGAGGCAGAAATGGAAAAAACAGATAAATTACTTACAATCGGTCAGTTTGCAACGCTTCACGGCATTAACAAAAAAACCTTGATGTGGTACGATGAAATCGGACTGTTCAAGCCCGCCGCCATCAATCCCGAAAACGGATACCGGTTCTACAACTATCATCAAAGTTCCTTGCTGGAAACAATTCTTTTGCTGCGGGAATTGGATGTGTCAATAGATGAGATTCAAGCCTTTATGAAAAATCGCTCCGCTGAAAGCCTCAAAGCTCTTTTTGAGGAAAAAATAGCCGGACTGGACGCAAAAATAGCCCATTTAAAGGCAGTCAGACAGACCTTATGCAATTATCATCAAAATATGGAAAACCTACTGGCAACGGATTTGTCATGTATCAAAATTGTTCATAAAGAAGAACGCTGCCTGGTAACGGTGGATATAGACCGTGAGATTTCTTATGACAAAGAGGTGGAAATGATTATCGCCGAAACGCAAAAATACCAGCTTCGTCGTCTTCACGACGCTTCTTACGGAACGATGATATCCATTGAAAGCCTGTATAACGGAAACTTCGAGGACTATTCCAAGCTGTTTATCGAGATTCCCTTCCCCATACAAAAAACAGGGCTGCATATACAACCCTGCGGAAAGTACATCCGGACATTTTATAAAGGGGAGTGGGATAAAATATCCCAAAAATATAAAGAAATCTTTGATTATGCAGGAAAACACGACCTAAAGCTTTTCGGATTTTCCTATGAAATGATCATCAACGAAAACGTAACAGACCGCAGGGAGGATTATATTGTTCAGATTGAAATACCTATCTGCTCTTCATCCGGATAATACTCATAGGAATGAATGCCGCAAAGCTTTTTCAGCTTTTGGATGCCGTTTTCCGACAAGTCAAAGGCATCAATATTTTGACAGCCCTGTTTTGCCAGATATAACACATTCTGCCCTTCTCCACAATCGGCTTCTAAAATCTCTGACTCTTTATGAAGCAGATTTTCAAATTCCTTTATCGTACCGTTTGGTTCATCGAAAAAAGGTTATATTATCCAGATTCTGATACGCCTCTTCCCAAACTGGAGCTTCTTTTTCCGCCATTTTATCTGCCTTCTGTTGTATAGTCTTCTATGGTACCCTGCTTAATCACATTCTTTCCCAACAAAGTAATTGCCTGCACGGGACAACGATTCACACATCTGTAACACATGGTACATTGATTCTTTGTTGCGGCATTGCCGTCTTGCAGCTCAAGATTGTTCATAGGACATAATTTCACGCATTTTCCGCAGCCTATACATTTCTGCCCATCTATCTTTACTTTGTCGGAATACCCTGACGTCATACGGGAAAACCATAGCCGCTGTCCCAATAATCCGGCTAAATGACTCCAAAAACCCAAGCCCTCCTTAGGCGGATTTCCTGATTTTACACTCTTTACCACAGTTTTAATCTTTTTTTCTGCATCTGCAACCAGTTTTTTGTTTTCCTCCAATGACTTCTTGAGCGCCTTTTCATCACAAATGCTGTCCGGCATCCGCAAATGCAGACCGCCTGTTATCTTCGCGCCGTACTCCTCCAACAGCCTGCCCATGACGCCTGCGCCGTCCCCTGAAAACATGCCCATGGTGGCAATAATGAAAATGTGTTTCCCTTTCCACAGTTCCTGATGAGATACAATATAATCCCTGACCATTTTAGGCAGATTACTGTATTGCACAGGGTAACTGAAAACAATCTCCTTTTGCTTTTCTATTTCTCTAAGGGCATTCTCGTCTTCAATGGAAAACATCTGTACTTTTCCTTCGTATTCCCGTAAAAAGACCTCCAATGCCCATCTTGAATTTCCTGTTCCGCTAAAATAAATCCCTGTCATTTTTCATTCATTACCTCATGATATAACTTTTTTTAATTCCCAAAATGCTTTATGTGGTAGGATTCCTGTAATTCAGGATTCGCTGAATATTCTATGCCTTTTTCATAACTATCCTCAAACTTACCGGTTTTTGACAGGGCATATTCTTTCCTTCAGCTCCGTCAGTACCTTTTCTAACCTCTCTTCATCGGATATGTCGTACCAGTATCCGTTTTCCGTCCGGAAAGAATAACAGCCGGTAATGCTCAATACATTACAGCATTTATCAAACCTTCTGCACCCTATCTTAAAATCACAATTTATTTCAACAGACTCATAAGATCAGTTATATTTTGATGTATAAAACTGAATTTTAAAAATCATGTCTTTTGCCTGCATTTTCAGGCATTGCCGGCTCTTCAAAAACTTCCATCCCGTATATGCGGCCAGAGAATCATAAGCTTTGCGACAGATAAAGTAAATTGCAAATTTTTACCATAACATATCCTACCATAGAAAGCCTTATAAAGAAAGGTTTTCATTTTTCAGTTTTCATTCCAATGGTTACTCTCTGTCAACTTTTTTGCTGTTATATCCATATAAACAAATATTCACAAAATGCAACCGCCCCGTTATAATTTGCCGAAGACTTTTTCTTACAATGAATCATTATTAATAAAGCATTATTGATGAAGTAATAAAGATATTGCTTTTTGGGCCCTTTTGATATACAATGTAAAAGTTGAAAAATGAAACATAACTTTTTTGATATACAGTGTAGAGTTTAAAGATTAAACGTAGCTTTTTGCCACCGGGTAAAAAGATTAAGCGTCAGACTTTCTATCATTAGGTCTTTGAAGATAGAGAGTTTGATGTTTTTTTGTATAGAGAGGTAAACAGATGAAATCAAAAGAACTATTCAAAGAATTTTATCAATATGTAGCTCTAAATATATCGGGTATGCTGGGTTTATCCTGCTATATTCTTGCTGATACTTTTTTTGTGTCTAACGGTTTGGGAGCAAACGGTCTAACTGCACTTAATTTAGCTATTCCTATATACAGCTTTATTCACGGAAGCGGCCTAATGTTAGGGATGGGGGGCGCAATAAAATATTCTATTTTCAGAGGACAAAAAAAATACCAAAATGCAAACAGAACATTTACAAACGTAATATATCTTACTGTCATCTTATCTATATCGTTCATGCTTATGGGCGCTTTTTTGTCTGAAAATCTGACCCATTTATTGCGCGCTGATAATGAAGTATTTAGCATGACAAAAACTTATTTACAAATTATTTTACTTTTTGCCCCGTTTTTTATGATGAATGATGTTCTAATTTGCTTTGTAAGAAACGACTGCAATCCAAGACTTGCTATGGCAGCTATGCTGATAGGCAGTTTATCAAATGTTATATTGGACTATATACTTATATTCCCATTGCAAATGGGCATATTAGGCGCTGTGCTGGCAACTGGTCTTGCCCCCATAATCAGCATGTGCATTATGTCAAAGCATTGGATTGGAAAACAAAATAATTTTCATTTATTGAAAACAAAACCCTCTCGCGAATTGACCCGAAATACTATTTTGCTGGGTATTCCCTCTTTCATTACGGAAATTGCTTCCGGGATTGTAATGATCGTGTTTAATTATATCATTCTTCGATTGCGGGGAAATATCGGTGTAGCCGCTTATGGTATCGTTGCCAATCTGTCACTTGTAGTTACATCTATTTACACAGGAATCGCACAAGGAATACAGCCTCTTACCAGCCGGGCTTATGGATATGGAAAAAATGAAGAAATCAAAAGAATATTAAAATATGCGATCGCAACCATGTTGACCCTTTCAAGTTGCATTTATTTCACATTTTTATTGATTGCTAATCCAATCGTAGAAATATTTAACAGCGAACGAAACGCTCAATTACAACAAATTGCTGCGGCCGGACTTATACTATATTTTATCGCTATTCCCTTTGTTGGCTTTAACATTATTCTATCCGTGCATTTTACATCAACCGAAAAAGCATTACCGGCACAGATTGTTTCTTTATCAAGAGGATTTTTTATTGTTATTCCAATGACTTTTTTTCTTTCTTATATTTTAGGAATGACAGGAGTATGGCTATCTTACCCAATTACGGAATTTACGGTTTTCGTAATTGGAATGATATTATATAAAAGAACCTGCAAAAAAGGCAAAAATTAAATGCATCAGGAGAGTCGAAAAATATGTTTAGAGAATTACGCAGAAAAAGACAGGAATTATCATTAGAATTGATAAAGAGTGGAAACCTTTATGTATGCTGGAATTATCTATTGAACATATATCCTGAAAAGAAGCTATTGAATTAGTTAAAGCAAGACAATAAATAAAAATGACAGATCGGCTCCGACAATGGTAAGAAGGAGGATTCAAATAGTACACTGGACGGCATTATAAAAACCGCACAAGCCAATGGATACAACACACTGATCTGCAACACTTGTTCTACTCCCGAACAGGAATTAAAGAACATTACCTCTCTGTGTTGCAATCATGTAGACGGCATTATATGGGAACCTCTCAATGAGCAAAGTCTCTCCCACACCCACCACATAGAAAATGCCAATATCCCTTTCATTGCAATCGGTCCTTACGGAGGAACAGATTCCATCCAACTTCCTTACGAAACCTTCGGATACCAGATTACACAGGGGCTTATTTCCTGTAAACACACAAAAATCGCCTGTCTTTTGACAGACGGAAGGCGAAAAGATGCATTTTTATCAGGATATCAGAAATGTCTGTTTGATAATCAGCTTCCATTGGATGAAACTCTTATCTTTCAAGAATTAAATGATTCTTTAATTTATAAGATCAATACGCAGCAAATAAGCGGAATCGTTTCTTCCCACTATTTGAAAGCTTGGGAATTTTATCAATTGATGAATTCCCTTCACTACAATATTCCGGAAGATTTTTCTTTGATTTCCCTAAAAAATGATATGTCGGAAGCTCCCTCTATACCCGAAATTTCCACATATACCGTGTTAAACGGGGATTTTGGCGCATATCTTTGCCAAAAATTAATTTCCCTTATTGACGTTCCCGAATCTCCGGTTTCTCCCTTTTCACAGGAATTCAAACTGGATAACGAAACAACCATTAGTATTCCCAGCAAATTAAACGCCCCTAAAATTTTGGTTGTGGGAAACATTAACTTAGATATCTATCTTAATGTCTCACAAATGCCTGATACCGGCAAAACCGTTACTGCTTCCACTTCCTCCGTATATCCGGGCGGCAAAGGGATCAATCAGGCCATCGGCGCTTCTAAGCTGGAGCATCATGTTGCCTTAATCGGCAATGTGGGTTCTGATTTGGATTCGGATACCATTTACCGCACACTGAACGAATCCGGTGTAGACTCTTTTGGCGTCAAACGCTGTTTTAATGCAAATACCGGAAAAGCCTATATCTTTGTTGAATCCGGCGGACATTCTATGATTTCCATTCTGGCAGGTGCAAACAATATTTGTACTGCCGACGACATCCGTAAAAGCGAGCATCTGTTTCAGAATACAGGATACTGTCTGATTCAATCGGAAATTCCTATTGAAGCTGTACTGGAAGCCTGCCGTATTGCTCAAAAGCATCATGCAAAAACGATACTAAAACCTTCCGCATGCAGCCGCTTTCCGGAAGAATTATTCACTTATGTAGACATTATTATTCCCAATGAAGACGAGCTGCAAGTACTGTTTCCCGAGAAAGCCACACTGGAAGAACGCGCCAACTTACTGTTGGAGTATGGTGTGGAGACAGTCATTGTTACACGTGGAGAACGAGGCAGCTATGTGAAAACCAGAGAATGGGAAGATACTTTTCCTGCCGCATCATTCACTTCTGTTGATGCTACCGGAGCCAGTGACGCCTTTGCCAGTGCCTTGGCTTCTTATTTGCTTTACGGCTATACCCTAAAAGAAGCTATCCGCATTGCAACATATGCCGCAGGATTTTGCATTTCGAGAGAAGGAGTTGTTCCCGCGCTGATTGACAAGAACAGTCTGGAATCTTACATTTCCCAAAAAGAACCCGGTCTTATATCCTCTCACATAAATCATCATTTATCGTGAAAAACTATATATGATTCGGTTATCTATTTCAATGAAAGCATGACGCATGCCGGCTGAAAATCCCTTTGGCTATAACTCTTTCTCCTTATGTGCCGTAATGATAGTATAGCTATGGGCATTTACCGTTATGATACAGCCGTCTATATTTACGTACCAGTTTTTCCCTTTTCTGGCAATGACGGCATTATCTGAATCAATTTTCGTTTTGCACCATAAGATTACATCATCTGTATCTAAAGCCAAGTTTCTTTTGATTCGCAATACGCCTAATTCCGTGGTATGTAATTTATCCAGATTTTTTAACAATTCAATATCCGTACTCTTCTGCATATTTCTCCGCCTCACTCTGTGATAATGCGCACTTTTCCATCAGCTTTGCAACTGCTTCTTCCTTTGTGCAGCCAAATTCTTTAAAAGTTTCTACTAAAGCCCTGATTCCCTGGCTGAGTCCTTCCTGCACTCCCTCTTCTCTAATATCCCAAATTGCACTGCCTACATCCATATCATGTTCCTCCACATATTCCCTAAATTTCCTCTTATCATTTCTACAGCGGTACAGTTCAAATACCGTTCGAAGCTCCGTCTGAAATTTAGAGTAATCTATTACCTCATTCAGATCCAAAATATGTAAGGGATATTCCGGCACCAGCTTTTTTAATTCTCTTTGAAGCCGAATATCCTCGCTTCCGAAACCTCCCGCCTTATTCAATTGTTTGTTTGGAATAAAAGCACGAGTCGTTTCGATGCCCCAACGGGCTTAGAAAAATCTTAGAATTTTAATTAGAAATAAAACTTGAAACATATGCTTTTATAGAAGATTATCACATTTATGAATGCAAGTCAATTGTTTTTAGTTTTTTATCTTCTTCGTTTTCGTCTTCTTTGTTTTCTTTTTTGTTTTTACATCCCAGCGGCAACTTCTTTCATCTTTTCCAGACAGGCGTCAAAAAACATCCGGTAGCTTTCGCAAAAATAGTTTTGGAAATATCCGGTTTTTTCCTGAAAATCCCGGTTCCTCTGGCAGCCGCCCCGGCAAAGACTATAGTAAGCGCAGCCCGTACATTCTTTAGAAAGCTTCCCGGACCTTTCTATAAACCCGATTTCTTCTCGTTTCTTATCAATCTCATCCTGACGGTTTTCATTATAATTTCCCAGCCGGTATTCATCGGTCATATAAAAATCACAGGGATACACGCTTCCGTCCGCTTCCACAACATTTTGAAGCCCGCATATTCCCCTTTGTTCACATGATTCCGGACTGATGCCTTTCAATATTCCTATAAAATTATCAAACTGGCGGATATAGGGCTGTCTTCCCCGTTTCCAATCGTCATACCACAAATGAAACAATCTGATCAGAAATTCCCCATACTGCTTTGGCAGCAAAGCATAGACATTTTTGCCGTGAGCTTCTCCTAACGGGTCCAGACATGCGATATACTGCTGGTACATCCATCGCTTCTTTCCATAGGCTTCGTAAATTCCCGTGATGTTTTCTGCCACCGCCTTGTTGACTACCGTAAGGATATTGTAATCAACTCCATACTGATCCAGCATTTTTATGTTTTTCACGACCCTGTCGTAAGTGCCGCCGCCATTTTTATCATGTCTGCAGCAATCGTGTGTTTCCTTTATTCCGTCTACGGATATCCCTATGAGAAAATGATTTTCTTTAAAAAAACGGCACCATTCCTCATCCAGAAAATATCCGTTGGTCTGGAGGGCATTATGAACCGCAATTCCGTTTTTATTATATTGTCTTTGGTACTCTAAAGCCTTCTTAAAAAAATCCAACCCTCTCAGGGTAGGCTCTCCTCCCTGATAGGCATAGGAAACAAAGCCTTCTCCCCGCAGCATTGTTTTACGAATCACATTCTTTAAGGTCGGCTCGCTCATTAATCCAAAAAATTCCTGTTTTCTCTTGGCTGCCTCATCACAGTAAAAGCAATAGTCGCAGGACATATTGCAGGCTCCCGATGCAGGCTTCATGAGAACATGAATAGGAGGCATTTGTCTTCCACCCTCTTTACTAATTATACATTTTCAATTTACATGCTTTCATTCATCCATTCCATTTATGCTGTAAATTTCCACAAATTATAAATATTGATCAATATGATAACGGACATTGCCCCGATAAACAATCGCTCTACCATAGCTTCGGAAATCTTTTTGTTAATAAACCTTCCCGCTATTCCTCCAAGTATTCCTCCGGATACCATAAACGCCAGTATTTCAAAAGAAAATTCCGGAACGCTCCCCGCTGCCAGTGTTGACAAAAGGCTGGATAACTGCGAAAAAAAGATAATATATAAGGAATTTTCCGCCGCCGTTTTGGTTGACATGGAGAAAAAGAAAAATAAAACGATCAGATTAATGGGACCCCCTCCTATTCCAAGAAAGGAAGAAAGGATTCCCAATATCAGGCCGATCATCATGCAGGAAAAAGCATTTCTTACCTGATAAGTCTTTATCTTGTTCTTGTACAAAGTATACATCAAAGTGCCTATGGTCACAACAATAAGGCATCCCGCCTGAACCGCCCCTATGCGGTCTTTGTCGGCGCTGAAAGAAGAAATATAGGAAAATATCCATTTTCCTATAATTCCTCCCGCCACTGCGCCCGCCGAAAGGGGGATTCCCGTTTTTGCTTCAAATCCGCTTTTCTTACCAAGCCTGCTCTTTCCCACCGAATAAGTAGTCATGGCCAGAACCGTGCAGCCTGACAGAAAGCTGATAGAAGGCACTCCCAATATCCCAAAAGCATCCAGAACAGGCTTGATGATAACGCCTCCTCCGATTCCGCAGATTGCCCCTATCGCCGAGGCTAAAAAGCAGACAGTTAAAAATAACATATATATCATGGCTTTCATCCCTCCGGCCCTTGGTCAGCGTTTTCTATAAAAAGAAACCTTACGAGGTTCTTCCCGAAAGCCCCACAAAATACTGCACCATATCCACAAATTCTTCCGCTATGACTAAGGGAATCAGCTGCCATATGGAATCCGGCACCACCTGTCCGTCGCATAAATGACGGGGTATCTCTTCCTTTAGCTTATCAATTACTCTTTCCTTATCCTCTTTGGGAATGAACTTCATCAGGGCATGGTAAATATTAACCGCCCCTTTTGTCCACGGATGCAGGGGAAGAATATCCGGCTCTGCATATTTCTTTTCCATTTCATACAAAAGCTCAATATCCTCTTCGGTAATCTTACGGTCTTTCGTTATTCCGATTCTTTCAAACTGCTCTATCGGACAATCATTTTCTAACATCGCCCTTTGCAGAATATTCGCCATGGCCGCTTCTATTTTGACGTCATGAAGCTCATTTTCCTGATGGGGGTCATTTTCCATGTCAAATAGCTTATCCCCGAAATTTGCTGCGTTTACCATGCTGTTATTGTCAATATGCTTTGCTTCCTCGCTGTCTCTTCCGTTAATGAGCAGATTGCTGAAGTCTTTAGAACCGTTTCCGTTCCCTTTGGGAATTTTCCATACAGGACATCCCTTTGTAAAGCCGAAAGTATCGCCTGAAACCGCCTGTGCTTTTTTAAGCTCCTCTACGGAAAACAAATTGCGCATATGCATGGGCATTGTGGTATATTCAAATAAAGGCTGGTTGTTCCTTTCCGATACCGGCGCCTTCATATAAACATATTTGCCGTCAAATACGCTGACATGAGCTCCATGGATTCCAAACAGCGCATAATCGCGGATCGGTTTATCCTCCTCTATAACCTTCCGTATAGGCTTTCCCTGCATATCCGAAGGACACGGAACGCCGAAAAACTCAAGAAGAGTGGCGGGCAGATCGATCGTCTGCACGATTTCTTCCCTTACTTCCCCGTCTTTTTGGAATCTGGGGTCATGGATAAAGAGTGGCGTATGTACGATTTCATCATAGCACGGCATGACGATCTTGCTCCACCAGCCATGCTCCCCCAAAAGATAACCATGATCCGTGTTTACAATGAGCATGGTATCCTTCCATAAGTCTAACTCGTCAAATTTATCCAAAAGCTTTCCTAAATATTTGTCGCACATGCTCAAAAGAGCCGCATATTGATTTTTATAATGCTTCCTGGTCTTTTCATCCTCCGTCACATGATGATAGGGCGGCCAATCCTTAAGGGGTCCTTCATAATCATCGGGATAAAGCTCCTGGTAGCTTTCAGGACAGGTAAAGGGTTCGTGAGGATCAAAGCATTCTATCTGTAAAAACCATCTGTCGCATTTACAGTTTGCATCGATAAACTCCAGACCGCCCTCAATGGTTTTTGAAAGCGCGGTATCCTCTTCTCTTTTCATAAATTGCCTGTTTACCGCATCATGTCTTTGCAGATCCTTGGTTGCATGAAAATACAGACCGTCCTTATTCTGCAGCTTAGTTTCATCGCAGGGCTCTAAAAGCTCGGGAAGGCATTTCCATTTATCCCCCTCCTGGCCTCTGATATTCTCCCATGAGTTGTAGCGGTAATGATAGGTTGCGCCTCCGTCTTCCCAATAATGTACGTGATCGGATATCAGATGGGTATAAACATCGTTTCTTTTTAAAAGCTCCGGCATGGAATCGTCAAAAGGCTCTATAGGTCCCCAGCTGCGATGCAGGAAATTATATCTTCCTGTCTGCAGCTCCCTTCTTGCCGGCATACAGGGGAGACTGCCCGCATAACATTGGTTAAATCTCACGCTTTTTTCTGCAAGTCTCTGAAAATTAGGGGTTTTCGTCCAATCACATCCGTAAGGCTTCAGCATTTCCCGGTTCAGGGAATCAAACATTAACATGACTGCCTTCATCTTTTTCCTCCTTACCACCATTTAATCAATTCCGTCACTTTATTTCTCATATCAATAAAGCTTGGCTCTACCACATTTCTCGGTCTTGGCAGGTCGTTCTTAAGCCGCTCCTTAATACTTGTGGGCTTATTGGTCAGAACCAGAATATTTTCGCTTAAATAGACGGCTTCTTCTATGTTATGTGTAATGAAGATTACCGTAGTGCCCAGTCTTTTCCACAATTTGATCAATTCATCCTCTAAACGGAACCGCAGCTCCACATCCAGCTGGCCGTAAGGCTCATCCATCAAAAGAATATCCGGTTTAACCGCAAACGCACGGGCGATCACGACCCTTTGAAGCATACTGGTAGATAATTCGACGGGATAATAGTCCTTGTACTTTGTCAGGCCTACCATTTCCAGTACTTCCGCCACTTCCTTTTTGATCACATCCTTCGGCATCTTTTTCATCTTGAGTCCAAACGCCACGTTTTCCTCTACCGTAAGCCAGGACATGGTGGAGTATTCCTGAAAAATATAAGCAATATTATGTTTTTTTGTATTGACAGGCTCTCCATGAACCAGAATCTGTCCGTCCGTCAGATCATACAATCCCGTAATACAGTTTAAAAATGTGGTCTTCCCACATCCGGTAGGGCCTACAATACACAAAAATTCGCCTTTATGGACATCAAAGGAAACATCGTTCAATACCTTTAAATCCCCGAAGCATTTTGTCATATGATCTACATGTAAAATAATATCTTTATTTTCCATCCTGGGCCTCCTTATAATGCCTTATCAACGACCGCGCTGATTTCTTCTCTCAATTTTAAGAATTCAGTGTCAACATAATTCCGGGGTCTGGGAAGGCGGATTTCATATTCCTTTTTAATTGTCGTAGGACAATTGGTCATCACAACAATCCTGTCTGCAAGATAAATTGCTTCCTCTATATTGTTTGTTACAAAAACAATGGTTCTTTTTTCCTTTTCCCATATCTTCATCAGATCTTCCTGCATCAGATAACGGGTCTGGGCATCCAGATGTCCAAAGGGCTCATCCATAAAAAGCACGTCCGGCTCATTACAGTAAGCGCGGGCGATTCCCACACGCTGCTGCATACCTCCCGAAAGCTGGTTCGGATAGGAATTTTCAAATCCTTTTAAGCCTACCAGCTCGATATAGTGCTGAGCCCTTTCCCTTCTTTCTTTCTTGGGCACGCCTCTGACCTTGGGGCCGTATTCCACGTTCCCCATTACCGTAAGCCAAGGAAACAACGCCATACGCTGATATACTACGCCTCTGTCCGGTCCGGGCTTTACAACCTTCTGCCCGCCCACCAAAACACTTCCTCCGGTAGCAGGCTCCAAACCCGCCATACAATTGATCATTGTAGATTTACCGCATTGTCCAGGTCCGAAAAGCACAAGCAGCTCATTTTTAAGCACCGTCAAAGACACATTGTCAATGACAGGAACACTGCCTCTGGATGTTTCAAAGGTTTTATTTAAATTTTCACATATGATTATCTCTTTACTCATTTGCCTCTCACGCTCCATCTGCAAAGTCTTGCCTCAATGGCCCTCATGGATACTGCCAGAATATATCCCACAATGCCAATTGCAACGATTCCCACAAGAATCTGCACCGTGCTGTTGCTGTCCTGGCCTTTGATAATGACCCAGCCCACGCCTTCCTGGGAACGTACCATTTCGGCGGCTACAACCGTTGCCCAGGATGTTCCTACGGCAATCTGAAGTCCTGCAAAAATCTGCGGTACGCACGAGGGAAGGACAATGGTGGTAAACACCTGCCTGTTATTTGCTCCCAGCATTTTTGCGGCACCCATAAGCTCCGGATCCACGCTTCTGACGCCGGAATAGGCGTTCATGGTTACTGCGCAAAAAGCCGAATACATGATCAGGAAATATTTGGAAGCCTCCCCCAAACCGAACCATACAATGGATAACGGTATCCATGCAATGGGCGGAATGGGTCTTAAAATCTCAAAAATCGGGCGGAACAATGCGGAAACCGGTTTAAACCAGCCCATCAGGATTCCAAGAACGATGCCCGCAAAAGAACCGATCACAAATCCTACTAAAACGCGGCTTAAGCTCCAGACAATATGTCCTTCGATGGTATGGGTTCCCACGGGTTTTACGATGGAAACAAAAAACATTTTCAATGTTTCTATGGGACCCGCCAAGACCATCCCGGCCTTTGTAAAGCTCACTACAATCTGCCAAACGCAAAGGAAAACGGCAATGGCAATCATGGCGCAGATTGTTTTTTCATAATTTTTCGCTTTTGCATTAAATTTTTTAACCATCCCTACGCACTCCTTTCACAATGGCATTTTCTATTAAAGAAAGGATTCCTGAAAACACCGCCCCGATGGCGCCAATGGCAATCATGCCGCAGATAATGATATCCGGTCTGTATATGCCCCTGGCCTGCTGGATCATATATCCCAAACCTTTCGTTGACGCCAGCATTTCCGCCGCAACAATACAGGTCCAGGCCGCTCCCAAAGCCACGCGGACGCCGGTCATGATCATGGGAAGCGCCGTGGGAATGGCTATGTGTACAAGCATCTGGGTATCATCCGCTCCAAAGGTCTGTCCTACCCACAAATGTACATCCTTGGTCTGTCTGATTCCCGTATAGGAATTCAACACGCAGGGAACAAAAGCGGACAAAAAAACGGTTGCAATCTTGGGTGTGATGCCTATTCCGAACAAAATGATCATCAAGGGAATCCACGCCAGTCCCGGAATCGGACGAAGTAAATCAAAAATGGGTCTTACGAATAAATCAACCTTTTTGTACCACGCCATAAATATTCCAAGAGGCGTACCTATGATCACTCCTAACGCCCAGCCACCCAAGGATATTTTCAGGGATGAAAAAATATGGGCCGGCAGCGTGGCACCGTCAGGCGCCGAGCTGCTTAATTTCTTTATAAATGTATTGACTACCGTTGCCGGTCCCGGTAATGTAGATGAATTGGTCAGCTTTAATACATCACAGCAAAACCACCAGATGCCTGCAAATATGACGATTGACAAAATCGATAAGATCCAAATATAATCTTTCTTCTTTTTCATTTTCATCTCACTCCGTTTTCAAACTCTCTACTTTTCCTTAATATCAACTCCCGTAGCATTGGATACATACTGGGAATTAATTGACGCCGCTACATTGGGTGCATTATCCGCTGTGATCTTTTCAGCGCTTACAAGGAAATCCGTGATGGCTACCCACGCCTCTCCGAGAACGTAATCGGGAGCGGACATAAATTCTGTACCTACATAATCCCTGTCTTCAATCTCATGGGCAAGATCTTCATCGGAGCAGGAAATGGCATTTTCGTCATAAATTTTTCTGGTATACTCTGCTCTCAATTCATCATCCTGCAGATCATCCATTGCTTTGATCAGGCAGTTGATAAACAGCTGAACCTCTTCCGGTCTTTCTTCCACTACCTTATTGCGTGCAAAGCATCCGTCGCACATATTAACTCCCGTAGCGTCCTCAAAGGTACAAAGTCTTACATATCCATCGTTTTCCAGAGAATAAGAATAGGGAGGATTTGCCGCCATGATGTCGCCCTCGCCGGTTGTAAACGCCTGATATGCCGAAGCGTATTCCATATTTACTTCATCCAAATCCGCAGGCTCTAATCCATAGCTTTCCGCATAAGTCTCTGTCATATACTGTACGGCAGTACCAAGGGGGCCGAGAATTTTTAATCCCTTTAATGTTTCTGCACTGCCGATCATTCCGTTTTCTTCCGGACATTTTGCAATATCAGAATCGGTACGCGCATACAGTCCCATACCGCCGGTTGTATTTACATCTGCCAGCCATGTGCAGTCCGCGTTTGCCAGTGAATAAACCGATGCGAATCCGGATACGGCAATGTCGATCTGTTCTGCCGCAATAGCCTCGTTGATCGGCGCGCCTGTCGCAAATATTTCTATATTGACGTTTAATCCCGCATCCTCAAAATATCCCTGCTCCTGTGCATAAAGAACCGGAATTCCCATAGTCAGCGCCATGGTTCCTACATTTAAAACCTCATATTCCTTTTTTTCCTCTGTTTTTGTCTCCTCTTCCTGGCTGCTTTCCTCAGGCTCCTTTGCCTCTTCCGTATTGGACGAATCCGCAGGAGTTTGCGTATCCGCAGAATCCTTGGAGCCGCACGCTACCAGTCCCATTACCATGGTCAAAGACAACATAATCGCTAAAATTTTTTTCTTCATATTGGCTACCTCCCAATCTTAAAATGTGTGTATGTATTATGTCTGCCGCCTTTGCGTTAACGTTAACGCATCGGTAACTTATATTTACATCATTCCTGCAAAAATGTCAACGATATTCCTTACTTTTTTTCGAAAAACCAGGCGATTTGTCTATTTTCAATAATTTATTATTATTTTTTTTGTATGTATTATACAATACATTGTTCTTGTAATATGAAAAACCTTGTGCAATACTAAATTACACAAGGTTTTTATCGAGGTGGTAGCTATGCCGACAACATTAAAAGATATTGCAGCAGCCGCAGGCGTGTCTATTGGCACCGTTGACCGTGCGCTGAAAAACCGGGGCAGAGTCAATCCCCAGGTGGCTGAAAAAATCAAAGAACTGGCCAAGGAAATGGATTATCATCCCAATAAGATCGCTTCCGGCTTAGTCAACAGATCCCGCAAGCACAAAATTGCCGTAATACTCCATATTACCGGAAATGACTTTTTTGACGAGATCATAAAAGGAATCCGGAAGGCAGAACGGGAAATCAGGGATTACGGCATGTCTGTCCAGATTTATCCCTGTAAAGATTTCGACGCTTCCATGCAGCTTGCCAATATTGAACAGGCAATTGCGGAAGGGGCCAATGCCATAGTCATCGTACCAATTAATTCCACCGATGTCAGCAAAAAGATACGGCAGCTGGGAAAAGAAAATTTCCCCGTGGTCTTTTTAAATACATATTTAAACCGGGTCTCCTGCTTTTCTTCCATACACTGCGACTATTTCCGTTCCGGCCGGATCGGAGCCATGCTACTCAACCTTATCGCCCATGATGAAGGTCATGCCATGGCGTTCTTCCCTTCTACCGTCATGCTGGGGAATAATGCCAGAAAAGAGGGATGTATGGATTATTTTCATTCCAATCCCTGTCCTCTTAGGCTTGAAAAAATAGTGGAGCTATCAAACAATAAAGAAAGCAACTATGATTTAATGATAAAAGAATTGACAAAGCATAAGGATGTGGGTTCCATTCTTTTCTGCGGCGACGCCAAAATGGGGGTTTCCGTATTGGATTCCATTGACCGTCCCCTTAAAGCAGTTTTTTATGATTTTGCGGATGAAACCAGACAGGGCCTGAAAAGCGGACGCATCAACGCCGCCATAACCCAGGCTCCCAGGGATCAGGGATACCAGTCCATTAACGTTTTATTCCAGTATTTTACTTCCGGCAAAATACCGCCCAAGGATATACTGATGGACAGCCAGATCATGTTTAAGGAATCCATTGACTGATGGACTGATGGACAGCCGGATCCTGTTTCAGGGATTCATTGACTGATTTACCCCTGGGAAACCTTGATCAGTTCTCTCCAAAAACATATAAAAATATCCGGGGCATATTTATTTAAAAATCCAGATCATGGCCTCTATTTTGAAAGACCGTTTCTATCAGTCCAGCCAAATCCGGCCCGCTTTCTAAAGCCATCCAAAGCTTCATATACATGGCGGCCGGGGATGCCGGCGGTAATATGACTACGCCTGATTTTTTCATAAGCTCTACCGTTTCATAGACAAGGCCTCTAGGAACTCCCGCTGCAAATACGGGAATTTTCTTTTTTTGCATTTTTGTTAAAAAATTCTGAAATCCTCTTTCCATTACCGGCAACGTGCCGGAATGATAAGTGTCCAGCAAAACACAGGCGTAATCCCCGGGCGCCTCATACACGATTCCAGGATAGGGTCTGATAAAAAGGACCTTTTGCTTCGCCAGATTTTTGCAGGATAAAACAACGTCCTCTTCTTTATTCTCCTCTTCCCGCTTTATTTCCCTTTTATCCCCCCAAGGTTCTTCCCTGTTCCCTTTTTGCCGCTCCTTTGCCTGATCTTCCCGTCCTAAATCTGTTCTTTCTAAAGACATCCCCGTAATCCTGCCATAGACCTTCCCCATAACGCTTTCCACCCGATGGCTGTAATTCATCTGGGGAAGGAGCCTGGTGGCATAGTGAATGAAATGATTATCGCCGTTGTCATAAGAACAAAACACTCCCTTATGCCCTCCTGAAAGAATCAAAAGCAGCGCCCCTTCAAAATTTGAAAAGCCGTTGCTCCTTTCATCGGACAGGGGATAATTGGCGGATACCGTTACCATAGGCACAGACAACTCCCCGAAGGCATATCCTAAGGCTGCGGAAGAATACGCAAGGGTATCGGTCCCCGTAGTGACAATAATTCCTTCGTAATTTTCCGCGCCCCTTTCCAATATGCACGCCTCTAATTTTTCCAGATGATCTCCGTTTAAATTTTCACTTAAAATTTCATAAGGACAGACAGTATCAAAGAAAAGCTTCCGTTGAAAACGTTCCTCAAATATCCTCTGCTTTTCATCGGCAAAATGCGTAAGTAAAAGCTTTCTCGCCCCTTCTCCTGCCGGACGCAGCGCTCCCGCCGCCGGTGCGCTTCCAATGGTTCCTCCCGTAAATACTACCAATATCCTTGATTCCTTCATTTAATCTCTCCTCTAATGTAAGAGTTTCTTCTTCCTTGACCAATGCCATTTTCCTTCGGCTTTCTCCTCTTCACAGGCTATATTAGCCGGATTCATGGCATTTTCATTATTTTCCAGCTGCTTCCTCAGCTTTTTCATAACGTGGAAATACGCCGGGATCAAGAAGCAGTCGGCACATATCCACGCTGCCGGAGATGCAAAGCCCGCAGCGGCAAATCCGAAAAGAGGAACAAAAACAAATCCCATAATCCCCCTTGCCGCCATTTCACAAACCCCTGCAAGAATGGCAAAATTGGGATAGCCTAAACCCTGTATCATAAATCTCACAATATTCACAAAGGCCAGCGGAATGTAGAAAACCACATTCACTACCATAAAATAGTGAATCCTTCCGATAATTGCCGTCTCATCAGCGGAAACAAACAACAGGGACAATTCCTTTCCAAAAACCAGCACTACTCCAAGACAGATCAGGGAATAAACTACGCCTAGCTTGGAACATGCTTTGACTCCCTCATGGATTCTGTTTAAAAATCCCGCTCCGATATTCTGCCCGCCGTAAGTCGCCATGGTAGAGCCCATCGCATCAAAGGGGCAGCATAAAAACATGCAGATCTTACTTGCCGCAGTAACAGCCGCCACCGCATCGGACCCAAGTGTATTGACCGCAGACTGCAGGATAACGCTTCCTATGGCGGTAATGGAATACTGTAATCCCATAGGTACGCCCATGCCGCAAAGAGTCCTGATGCAGTCTATATCAAACCGCTTCTCTTCTTTGGTCATCCTCAAAATATCATATTTCTTTACCAGATAAACAAGGCTTATGATTCCCGATGCCCCCTGGGCGATCACTGTGGCAAGCGCCGCTCCTAAAACTCCGAACTGTAAAATAAAAATTACGTCTAACACAATATTTGCCAGAGAGGATATTATCAGGAATACTAAAGGCATGATGCTGTCGCCTAAGGATCTGATAATGCCGGAAACCATGTTATATAAAATTGTTGCCGGAATTCCCATAAATATAACGAATATGTAGGAATAAGCATCCGCCATAATATTGTCCGGCGTACGCATCCAGACCAGAATATCCTTGCAGAGAAATCCTACGGCCACGGTTATGACCAGCGCAAAGATCACAGACACCCATGCGCAGCCTGCCACAAACTTTCTAAGACCGTGGTCATCCTTTGCACCGAATTTCTGGGCAATGGGAATGGCAAAACCATTGCACAGCCCAATACAAAATCCCAGGATCATAAAATTCACGGAACCGGTGGAACCCACTGCCGCCAAAGCATCCACACCCAGCATTTTTCCCACAATAATGGTATCCACCATATTGTAAAACTGCTGAAACAATAATCCGAATAGTAAGGGAACTCCAAATCCCAGGATCAGCTTCATGGGAGAACCCTTTGTCAAATCTTTTGTCATAATCCAATGCCTCCTCTACTAAGATTTTGCCGGGGAATCACAAAGCCCCCGACGGACAGGCAGCCATGCTGCCTTAAATCTATGAACGGTTTATCTGAACCGCTACGATATATTAGCACATTGGATTTCAAATGTGTATAGGGTTTTTGTATTGTATCAAAAAAAGTACAATATAACACTTTTTTGACTTGTCTTATATTGATTTTTCCACTTTTCCCTACGAACCGCAATCAATTTAGTATTATATTGCTCAACCATGTTCTACACGTTTCTATCCCGCCATCTTTTTTCGTTATTCATAATATCCGCATACTCCTTGCATTCACTGACCGGTCCTGAGGGTTATTTCTGTTTAATACCTCTTTTTCCTTTTCAGACTTCCTTCATCCTGTTTAAATATTCCTTAAATACATTTAAAGCCTCTTCTACCGGCCCGCTCTTTGTCATATCCACTTTGCAGAGCTTCAAAAGTTCTATGGGACTCATACTGCTGCCTCCGCTTAAAAACCGCTTATAATCCCGGACCGCCCCCTCTTCCCCTTTCAAAATCCGGCTGCTGATGGCAATTGCCGCAGCAAAACCCGTAGCATACTGATACACGTAAAAGGGCGTATAAAAGTGGGGAATCCTTGCCCACTCATAGGCAATTTCCTCATCTATTACCATGTCCGGTCCGAAATAAATCCCGTTTAACCTGCGGTAGGTATCGCAAAGCACATCTGCCGTAAGGGCTTTCCCCTCCTTTACCATGTCATGAGTCATCATTTCAAACTCCGCAAACATGGTCTGACGGAACAGAGTTCCCTTGAACTGTTCCAGAAAATAGTTGATCAAATATGCCTTCTCTTTTTCGTCCTCTGTTTTCTCCAGCAAATAATGAATCAACAAGGCCTCATTACAGGTAGACGCCACCTCCGCCACGAAAATCTTATATCCGGCATACAAATACGGCTGATTGGCATCCGAATAATGGGAATGAAGGGCATGCCCCATCTCATGAGCCAGGGTAAACACATGATTCAGAGTACCCTGAAAATTTAACAATACATAAGGATGTACGCCATAGGCTCCCCAAGAGTAGGCTCCCGTGCGCTTCCCTTCATTTTCATAAATATCAATCCACCGGTTAGCAAAGCCTTCCCTAAGCAGTTCCAGATAATCCTCTCCCAAGGGGGCAAGACCTTCTAACACAAGGGCTTTGGCCTCTTCAAAGGTATACTTCTTTTCCACTCCGCTTACCATGGGGACGTAGACGTCATACATATGCAGTTCTTCCACGCAAAGAAGCTTCTTTCTGAGAGCCACGTAATCGTGCATGGCATCCAGATTATCATGTACCGTTTCAATGAGCTTATGATAAACTTCCACTGGGATTTCCGAATCATCCAATGCCGCTTCCAGTGCGCTGTCATAAATCCTTTCTTTGGCAAAAAAGGCCGACGCCCTTGCATTGGCATCAAACATGGCAGCCACGGTATTGATATTCTGCTTATAGGTGGCATAGAGGGAAGTAAAGGCTTCCTTTCTGACCCTGCGGTCCTGATTTTCCATAAAGGTAACAAAACGCCCCTGGGTTAGCGATACCGTTTCTCCCTTTTCATCCCTGATATCCGCAAACCTGACATCCGCATTATTGAACATGGAATAAATGTTGGAAGCTCCCTTGGCCACTTCATTGGCCGCCGCTAACATTGCTTCCCCTTTCTCATCCAGCGTATGCTCCTTCTGCCTCTGGATGTTTTCAATAAACAAACGATATTCTAAAAGTTCCGGTTCTTCTTTATAAAATTCATCCAGCTTTTCCTTAGGGATTGCCAGTATCTGGGGCACCATATAGGAAACCGCCGCCTGCAAAAGATTCATTTTAATCTCCGCTTCTCCCGCAAACCCCTGGTAATAGGAATTTGCCGTATCCTGATGATAACGCTCATTGGCATAGACATAATAGATCTCCAACAGACAGTTTACGTCCGCATAGGCCTTAAGACATTCTAACAGTTTGCCTGCGCTATCCTGCAGTTTCCCGTCATATTCCTTTATCTCGTCTATGGCAAACTGCAGCCTGATGCCGTCGCTTTTCCATGCATCATCATTGATATATAAATCCTCCAACGCCCAGGTATCTTCCTTTTTCTGCTCTTCTCTTTTCATTAATTTCATGTTCCAGTTTCCTTTCTTTACCCATATGGATTCTGATTGCCTTCAGGGCTATTACTGCTTCCCGCAATTTTACGGGGTTTTTACAGTTCTTCCATATTTGCCGGTTTTCTTATACCTTTTTGTTTTGCAACTACTTTTCTATGATTTCCCTTACCTTTTCCTTTACATCCATAACCTCTCTGTAAAATTCCGCCGCCGACACTCTCATGGCGCCATGGCCCATAATGATCAGCTGCTCCAGCCCGTCCGAGGTTGCCACCCTTACCCTGTGGTTTGGCGCAATTTCTTTTGTGGCCTTCTCAATATACATATCCGCTGTCTCCGCCTCTTTGGTATATACCACATGGATGTTGTGATATTTCCCCACTTCCCCCGGATTGCCTTTTACTTTGTAAGCATCAAATACCAGAATCAGATGGCATTTGGTAAAGCCCTGATAATCGCAGAGGATATCCATAAGCCTTCCCCTTGCGGCATCCAGATTGGCCTTTGCCAGATCCTTTAACTCCTCCCATGCAAAAATAATATTATAACCGTCCACTAACAGATAATTTTCGGCAGGCTTTGTGTTTTTATCCTTGTGCTTTTTATAGTATTCCCCCGCATCGACGCTTTTACCACCGGCAATATATCTGGTGTTCCTGCTGCCGTATTCTCTTCTCCTTACCGGACCGAATTCCCGCAGCATGATTGCTTCCAGCTCTTTGTCGGCGTATCCGCTCCATTCCCTTTTCTTTTTTTCTTTTCCGAATTCTCCGCCCGCTTTTTCATTCCCGCCTTCGGCTTTTCTCCGGTTTTGACCGTCCTCCGACTTCCTTGCATCCGCCTGCATACTATTATTTCCCAACATACAGGACGCCATATGCATATAATCCGGCACTTCATTCCAGTTTACATAAAATCCACTTCCATGGGAACAGAATACGGAACCTGTCGGATTCTCCACATCCTCCTCACTATCATAGCCGGTCCGCTCTATCACTTCTTCCGCATTATGGCAAGGCCCGTAACCGCTAAAATGCAGCTTCAGTCTTCCCCTACCCTTGGTATAGGCATTGACCTCACTCATATAGTCAATCGATGACGCCACAGGAACCCTGCCCTTTAAAAGAGAGGTATCTCCCAAAGTTTCCGGCGGCTCAAAGGTTCCCTGCATTCTCCGGATGTCGCTCATAGCCCTGCCGACCTGCTCCCCGGGAACTTCCAGTTCAAAGTCATAAAAAGGCTCCAACAAAATACTTTCTCCGCTTTTCAGCCCCTGTCTTACGGCGCGATAGGTAGCCTGTCTGAAATCGCCGCCCTCCGTATGCTTTAAGTGTGCCCTGCCGCCTGCCAGGGTAATTCTCATATCCGTTATGGCGGAGCCTGTCAGCACACCCGGATGCTCTCTCTCCCCAAGGTGGGTCAGAATCAGCCTCTGCCAGTTTAAATCCAGCTCGTCCTCGCTTACGCTGCTGTCAAAAATCAGGCCGCTTCCCTCCGGCAAAGGCTCCAGGAGCAAATGAACCTCGGCATAATGGCGCAGGGGTTCAAAATGACCTACACCCTCTACAGCAGAAGCAATGGTTTCTTTATATACAATGCTTCCCATACCAAAGTCCGCCTCTATACCGAACCGCTCTCTGATCATATCCTTTAAGATCTCCAGCTGTACCTTTCCCATGATCTGTACATGGATTTCTTTAAGACTTTCATTCCATACCACATGAAGTCCGGGGTCCTCCTCTTCCAGCTCCCTCAGCCTTGGCAGTACCACCGCCGGGTCCGTATGCTCAGGCAGCACCACCTGATAGGTCATGACCGGGGATAATACCGGCTTTGCCGCTTCCTCCTCTATTCCCACTCCCTGTCCCGGATAGGTTTTTGCCGGTCCTGTCACAGCATAGATACCGCCTGCAGCGGCTTCATCCACGGCTTCATACCTGCTGCCGGAATAAATGCGTATCTGGTCAACCTTTTCCCCGTTTAAAAGACCTTTTACCTTCAGACTGCCGCCTGTAAGCTTTAAGTGAGTCAGACGTTTCCCCTGTTCATCCCTGGAGATTTTGTATACCCTTGCCCCGAACGCTTCGGGATAAGCCAATTCACAGCAGTAATCCGCCATCCCTTTTATAAATTCATCCACACCATGTAATTTCAATGCCGATCCGAAAAAGCAGGGAAACAGATTCCTCTCTGCAACTAACAGGCCAATGTTTTCTTTGGAAAGGCTTCCCTCCTCCAAAAACTCCTCCATGGCGTCTTCCCCGCACATGGCGGCTTCTTCCATCATATGTTCCTCTCTGGTAAAATCCACTACGGAGGAATCCAGCCTTTCTTTAAAGCTTTTCATCATACTTGCCCGTTTTTCCTCTGTAAACGCCTCTCCCAGAAGGTCTGTTTTATTGACAAACAAAAAAGTTGGAATATGATATTCTTCCAACAATTTCCATAAAGTCTCCGTATGAGCCTGAACGCCGTCTGTTCCGCTGATCACTAAAACCGCATAATCCAGCACCTGAAGCGTCCTCTCCATTTCCATGGAGAAATCCACGTGTCCGGGAGTGTCCAAAAGGGTCATTTCCATTTCCCCGAAAACAGCCTTTGCCTGCTTTGAAAAAATGGTAATCCCCCTCTGCCTCTCTAAGCTGAAATTATCCAGGTAGGCGTCCTGATGGTCCACTCTCCCCTGCTTTCTGATTGTGCCGCCCCGATACAGCAGCGCCTCCGATAATGTTGTTTTCCCTGCGTCTACATGGGCAAGAATACCCACTACGATTTTTTTCATAATCCATCCGTTTCCCCATTAAAATATTTGTTTTTTCTTTATCCCGGCTGATTTCTTCCGATTCTTCCTAATCTTCTTGGGAAAGCAGACGGTTCATTTCTTCCACCATATGATTTAAAACGCCAATCTGCACGGTCATCTGTTCCACATCATTTGCATTATTTTCAACCATACGGTTAATATTGGCAAACTCCGCATTCTCTTCTTTAATGCTTTCCGCAATAGCTTTGTTGATTTCCACTGTATTACTGATAACAACCGACTGTTTGTCATGGGCCTCTCCCATGGTGGCAATATCTTCAATAGAAACCCTGAGAATCTCTATCATTTCCTGGATTCCCACAAATACCTCCCCGAAATACTCATTTTGTTTCGAAAGCTTCTCTGAATTATCATTTACAATTGCCGTCATCTCACTCACATTCTGCTGAATCTTGCCGATGACTTCGCCAACCTGTTCTAAGGATTCCTGGGTGTCTTTGGCAAGCCCGCCTACCGACTGGGCAACAACGGCAAACCCTCTTCCCGCTTCTCCGGCACGAGCCGCTTCAATGGACGCATTCAATGCTAAAAGACTGGTTGATGAAGATATCTCGTCAATGACATTTAATGCAACATCAATTTCCTTTACCGCCTCTGAAAGTTTTTCTGCAACCCGGTTTGTGTTTTCCATGGATTCGGAAACCGCATTTGTAATTTCCTTTAAGGATTGCAGCCTGTTTTCGTTATCTCTTGATTTATCCAGCAGCTCCTTAGAGCTGTTTTCCACTCTGCCGACCTGTTCGCTGACCACCTTTTCCCACTGCTGCAATTCATTGAGATTTTCAATACTGTCATCGCTCTTTATACCAAGTTCATTATTGCCGGTAAGCAGGTTCTCGCTTGTAGCCGCCAGTTCTTCTGCCGATGAGCTTTCATTCTGGGAAATATCCGACAAAGCGTTTCCCGTTCCTCCCAGCTTTTCCGACAACGCTGCTACGGAGCGCAGCATATTCTGGACGCGTTCATTGTTTTTCTCCATTTCATCCTTCTTGGCATGCACGAGAAACCGTTCCACCAGCCATGTAAACAGCCAGATAAACAGAAGGGACAGCACAACGCATACAATCCGGTTTACCATGTTGGGTATCAGTAACTCGTTTTTAACAGGCATCAATACATCCGGTTTGATTATCCATGATACAGCCAGAGACAGGGTCAGGCCTGCGCCGGTCACAATTACCATCTTATGATCCAGAAAAAACGCCGTGGCTACCGTAAACAGAAAAGCAAAAGCCCAGAATTCCGTAGAAGGAATCATATAGAGGATAAAATTAAACTGTATATACATGATAATGACAAGAAAAACCTTTGCCTGTTTTAATCTTGCCGCTTTAACCATGCTATCCGAATATCCCGTTTTTACCAGAATAACAGCGCTTCCAAGATAGATAAGACAAGTAATATCAAAAATAATAAGCATGATCCAAGGCACTGTGGGAAAAAGTCCTAAAATCTTCTCAAGGGTATATAATATTCCCGCCGCCTGACAGGCTCCCGTTACTGCAAGCAGTACAATCGCATATACTTTGTTAATATAATCATCCAATGCTGTAAGTACTTTTCTCTCCATGTTTATCATCCCCCGGTATTATTTCCTCTTTTATCTTATTTTCCTCTGACAGTTATTTATTTTCCGTCAGTCGCCCAGCTGTTCTTTCCCATTAAATGGTAATATAATACTATCATATTTTTTATACTGCCACAATCTGTTATTTGATGCATATCTGCCCATATACCTATACATTTATCCCGCAGCGCCGCCAAAAGCCCTGCAGCCATATCATCCACACTTCTATCTGTTCTAATCAGACAAACCGTCTTTTCGGTAAAATGCTTTACATCCGAATATGCTACAAAAACCGGAAGAAAAGACAATACCGTCTCTGAAACCAAAGAACAGTCTGTCCTGCATGGCTTTGTTTTTTCCGACCGCCAGTTCAACAACATCATGAACCAGCTTTTCATGGTTTTTTACCATAATGTTCTCCTTTCATCATTGGTAGATCAAACTTGTTGAAACAAGTTTGGCGCCTCTGTATAAAAGAACCGCTGTCTGTTGCGGCAGAATACATATTTAAGCTTCATCGCCTGTAATCAAAAAAATCCTGTAAACAAGTATTTTTAACTCATTCACAGGATTTCTTAATTTTAAATCCGTTTATCTTATACTATACCCTGAGCCTTCATAGCCTCGGCAACCTTTAGGAAACCGGCAATGTTAGCGCCTGCTACGTAGTCGCCTTCCTTGCCGTATTTCTTAGCCGCGTCATCCAGGTTATGGAAAATATTAACCATGATTCCCTGCAATTTAGCGTCTACTTCTTCGAAAGTCCAGCTGAGTCTTTCGGAGTTCTGGCTCATCTCCAGTGCGCTTGTTGCAACGCCGCCTGCGTTGGAAGCCTTACCGGGGCAGAACAGAACGCCGTTCTTCTGTAAGTACTCCGTAGCCTCTAAGGTAGTAGGCATGTTGGCGCCCTCTGCAACTGCGAAGCAGCCGTTAGCTACAAGCTGTTTTGCATCGTCAAGGCTTAACTCATTCTGTGTAGCGCAAGGAAGTGCGATATCACATTTCACGCTCCATACGCCCTTGCCTTCATGATACTCTGCGCTGGGTCTTGCAGCAGCGTATTCGGTCAAACGTGCGCGTTTTACTTCTTTTATTTCTTTCAATAAAGCAACATCAATGCCTTCGGAATCATAAATCCAGCCTGTGGAATCGGAACATGTAACCGGCTTTCCGCCTAACTGCTGTGCTTTCTGGATTGCGTAGATTGCCACATTTCCTGCTCCGGAAACTGCAATCGTCTTGCCTGCAATATCCTTGCCGTTGCACTTTAACATCTCTTCCGTTAAGTATAACAAACCATAGCCTGTAGCTTCTGTTCTTGCCAAAGAACCGCCGTAGGTCAAGCCTTTACCTGTCAGCACGCCTTCATATGTGTCACGGATTCTCTTATACTGACCAAACATAAAACCGATCTCTCTTCCGCCTACACCGATATCTCCGGCAGGTACGTCCGTATCGGCTCCGATATGTCTGTAAAGCTCTGTCATAAAGCTCTGGCAGAATGCCATAACCTCTCTGTCGGATTTACCCTTAGGGTCAAAATCGCAGCCGCCCTTGCCGCCGCCGATGGGAAGTCCTGTTAAGGAATTCTTGAAAATCTGCTCAAAGCCTAAGAATTTGATAATACCTAAGTTTACGGAAGGATGGAATCGGAGTCCTCCTTTGTAGGGTCCGATTGCACTGTTGAACTGTACACGGAAACCGTTATTTACCTGAACCTGTCCCTTATCATCCACCCAGGGAACACGGAACATAACTACACGCTCGGGAGTACAGATTCTCTCCAGTAAAGCGTCCTTTTTGTATGCTTCCTCGTTTGCTTCAATTACTACTCTCAGAGATTCTAAAACCTCTTTTACCGCCTGATGGAATTCCGGCTGTGCGGGATTCTTTTCCACAACCAGGCTGTATACCTCGTCTACATATGACATTGATGATGTCCTCCTTCTTGTTAAAATATACCAACCGGGCTTTTTTGCCCAAGTTTTATTATATAACGTACCCTTTCTATGGACAAGAAAAAATTATTAAAGAATCCCCAAAAATTTTACATAAAATTTTAGACAATTTTACCAAAAAACGCAGGAAACTCTTCCAAAAAAGGATAATTACAGTACTTTTGTACGATGCGTTCGACCTATTCCTTCTCAAAAGGATAGATAAGGCCGATCTGTTCCCTGATAAGATCCATCTGCTTCATCATCTTCATAATGACTTCATGGGGCATCTGGTCGCACTCCTTCTTTTTGCGTTTCAGCGCCTTTTTGCATGCCTCTATTTCATACTCATAGCCGCTGATCTGCTTAGGAGCCTTTTTAAAGGAAATCCTTTTATAGTTCTGATCATACACCGCCACGGATTCAAAATTATTGATATTCTCAATGATCATGACGCCCTTTGTGCCCTGGATAATTCCCTTTCTGTCACTGACCGTCTGCATGGATGTGTTTAAAACCGCCATGCTGCCGTCCTCATACCGGATGGTAATACTGTCATGGGCATCCACACCGTCGGCCGTCATTACCGCCGCAGACCGGATGTCCTTTATGGGAACTTCACTTACCATATCCGCAAAATTCAGAGGATAGATTCCCACATCCAAAAGAGCTCCGCCCGCCAATTCGGGTTTTAGCAAGCGTTCCTTATGAAGCATGGGATAAGCCAGATTACCTGTGATCATTCTTGGTTCCCCGATTATGCCGCTCTTTAAAAGCTTTAAAATGGTTTCATACATAGGCATATAACGAATCCACATAGCCTCCGAAATAAAAACATTCTTTTCCTTTGCATAGGCTAATAATTCTTCCGCTTCCTTTGCATTGACGCAAAAGGGCTTCTCTACAAGAACCGGCTTTCCTGCGTCAATACACATTTTCGCCTGTTCAAAATGAAACGGATGCGGCGTTGCTATATAAACCAGCTCCAAATCCTTATCCTGCAGCATTTCCTCATAACTGCCAAAGGGCTTTGTCACATTATGGAGAGACGCAAACTCCAACGCCTTTTCCATGCTTCTAGAAGCTACGGCGTAGCATTCCGCCGTCTTCATTTTGGAAACGGTGTCCGCCATGATAGCGGCAATCCTTCCTGCGCCTAAAATACCCACTTTTAATTTTGCCATAAAAATTCCTCCTTACTTCATTTTAAAAGAAAGCTGCCGCAGACGGAAAAGTTTAGAAATGCTTTCCTGTCCGCAACAGCTCCCATATTTTGTCCTTTAATTTATCTCTACAAATTCTGTCTTAACATAAGCGGTTTCCCCGTTATATTTGATCTTACACCAACCGTCGGCCTGCTCCATGATCAAATCGCAGCTTTCCCCCGGAAACAGCGTTCCAAGAATGTTGTCAGTAGATGAATCGTTTGTTGTTGAACGAACCCTGACGCTGCTTGTTGCAGTTACTTTTCCGCCATTTCCACTGGCGCTGGCCGCCTGTACGGGCTCTTCCTCTTCCTGTTCAGGTGCCGTATTTTCAACAGGCGCAGGCTCATTGGTGCCCTGAACCTGAAGGAACTCGGATTTTATATAGCCTTCCTGTCCGTTATAGTCAATCTTGCTCCAGCCGTTTTCTCTTGTTTCATATCTTGTCATAGTGGCGCCGGATTCAACCTGTCCGAGTTTGTCGGCGTTTTCACTGTCAGAAGCGCGTACATTAACCTTTGTGGTGGCAACAACCGTCTCATTAACTGGCGTAGCAGCAGCCTGGTCTGCCGGCTGCTCTGCACCTGCCGCCTGTTCCTGTCTTTCACGAACTGCGTCATCCAGAATCTGGGGAAGCTGCTCCATACGGAGAGCCAGAGCCACATCCTTACCGACCGCCTCATTGTAAGCAACCTGAACCGACTTGAAATAATCCGCAATCGCCTCTTCACTTGCAATCTGTTCAATATAAGCGGTGGTTGCTTCATCCCACTCCCCGTTATTGATATAAAGACTGCCGTCTTCATTTTTGCAGATATAAATAGTGGTAAGTCCGGGAGACCTTGTTTCAATGTCGATAAACTTCATCTCATAGTAAACAAAAGCAACATAGGTGCCGTCAACCGGTCCCGGTCTTGTATAAACCTGTATATTGTCAATAGACTCCATTAATTCCGCTCTTTTTTCCAGCTTAATCTTCTCTTCGTCGGTCACATTAGATTTCAATGCGGAAACTGCAGCGGAATCTCCTACTGCCAACGCTCCGTAATAAGAATTGATCAGCTGCATTACCGCTTCATCGGATGTAGGCACCAGACCGCCCTCATCGGCTACTGCCGGCTGTGACGTATCCTCACTGCCGGAATCAGCTGTGGAAACCGTATTGTCAGAAATTCCTTCCTCGTTATCATCCTTTTTGGAACAGGAAACACAAACTATGATAATGATAATCAGAGCAATAGCAAGAGCGCCGCCGATGACCCCGTATTGCATTTTTTCATCTGTTTTTATCCGCTCAAGAAGCCCTGCCCCTTCTGTCGGCTTATTCGTCATGTCGCTCATTTCTCTAATCCTTTCTTTTCTTCCTAAGATGTACCCGAGAGGAATCGAACCCCCATCGGCTGAACCGGAATCAGCTGTTTTATCCATTAAACTACGGGTACAAATATATTACAAAAATGTTACAACTCGTATATCATAGCATAAAACAGATTCTTTGACAAGTTAGATATATTTTTTTCACAAAAAATCCATTAATTTCCGTTCAGCCGGGGTGTTTTTTCTACATTTTTTTACATTTTCTTCCTATTTTTTGCTTTTGGGCGCCGCATTAAGCGCTTTTTTCTTTCCGAAATCTCCTCCGGTATACCTACCGTTTTTTAGTCCGGCGTTCTAAGTTCATCCCTTTCCAAATCATAATAATAGAAATGATTGGAAAGCACCTCCTCCTTGGCTACATGGTTTTCATTAATGTCTTCTATCATTTCATTCAGGCTGTCATAATCCGTCCACTTTTTTGCAGGCAGCAGAATCACTTCATGAATACTGCTGGGCAGCACGATTAAATCCGATCCAAAGGCTTTTCCGATATTTTTTAATACTCCCGGATAGTAAAGAACCGCCGCTCCAAAATAGTTTTTTGGGTTGGTCAAAACATACATCGGCACCTCGCCGGACTTTTCCTTAAAATCATCTATCGCTTTTTTACCCGGCGTAATTCCGTCCTCTTCCAGAATATTTAAAATAATGTCAAAAATCGTCCGACAGGATGCAGGCATTTTCTTTACCGTATTTTTCATGGCAAGGTCATAGAGGGCTCCTTCATCAATTCCCCATAATTCCAGATGGCTTTTTTCTATCTGAATGGATGCCTTTACCCCGGGAATTTCCTCCTGCTCCACGCTGTAATAGAAGGTCAGCGCCAAATCCAGGAATTTAATATGCGGCAGATTTTCCAGTCTCTTTCTGTTGCCTTCGTAGTTTATGATCTTAAACATGATCTGCTCCTTCGCCCTTTGGAAATCCGTAAAAAAATTCAATTCAAGATTATTCTTTCCACACTCGCTTTCAAAAATATCCATAATTTCATCTGCGATTTCCCCAAGGGTGGAAATTCTTTCCTTAAAGGAAGCGTAAAAGCCCTCCAATCGGATATTGGGAAAAATATTGCATCCTTTTTTCATGATGATAAGGCCATGGTACGTAATTCCGTTATTTTTAGTGGTTTCATGAACATCGATCTTAGTGTCTTTGTCCACCCTCTGATATAATGCTTCTCTGAGCTGTTCCACAAATTCGTTAAAACTTATTTCTTTCATATGATTTTTTCCTTTCGATTTGATGTTTTGATTTGATGTTGGATTTGATTTTAAATTTTACTTACAATGATCTTAGATGTGATTCCGGCCTTGAATCCGAATTCGGCATTTCTGCCGCAGACAACGGAAGGTTGACCTTTGCGTACACACAAAAAAGGCAACAGACTCCGTGTCTATTGCCTAAAGCTTTTGATTTTAGATATACTGCCAAATAAAATCCCTATTATACGCGGGATAAATATTCGCCTGTTCTGGTATCGATTTTGATCTTGTCCCCCTGGTTTACAAACAAAGGAACTAAAACCTGTGCGCCTGTCTCAACGATTGCAGGCTTTGTAGCGCCTGTAGCCGTATCGCCTTTAAAACCGGGCTCTGTCTCTGTAATCTCCAGTTCTACAAACAGAGGGGGCTCAACTGCAAATACGCTTCCGTTGTGGGAGCACATTTTTACCATTTCGTTTTCTTTTACAAACTTCATGGCATCCCCGATTTCCTCCTGATTTAACGCAATCTGCTCAAAGGTTTCTGTGTCCATAAAGTTGTATAAGTCGCCATCCGCATATAAATACTGCATATCTTTTCTATCAATACGTGCCTGGGGGCATTTTTCAGTGGGACGGAAGGTCTTCTCAACAACACCGCCGCTCTTGATATTTTTTAACTTGGTTCTTACAAATGCCGCACCCTTTCCCGGTTTAACATGCTGGAACTCAATAATCTGGTAGATATTATTATCTAATTCAATAGTAATACCATTTCTGAAATCACCTGCAGAAATCATGATTTTACTCCTCCTAAAATTTTCACGTTATAATTCCTTAACTAGTTTATAATAAAAAGTTTCAATTTTCAACTGTTTTTTTACTTTTTGCAGTATTCCGGCCTATTCAGGCTTTATATTCATTATCCGCCCTATTATTGGGCTTCTTTTTTGTTCTCGTTCTGCTCTGTCAGAAAATCCACCGCTTCCAGATAGCCTTCCAGTCCGTGCCCGTATATCTGCTTGTCACAGGCATCCTTCGTAACGGAATATTTGCGGAATTCCTCTCTTGCCGTAATATCCGATATATGAATCTCCACCTTCGGCAGGGTTACACTGGCAAGGGCGTCCCGGATGGCATAGCTGTAATGGGTATACGCCCCGGGGTTAATCACAATGCCTTCCGTCCCGTCAAAATAAGCATCCTGGATTCTGTCGATGATAGCGCCCTCATGATTACTTTGGAACACCTCTATGGTACACCCGCATTCCTTTCCTTTCTTCCCGATCATTTCCAAAAGACCGTTATAATCCGTCGTGCCGTAAATACCTTTTTCCCTGATTCCCAAAAAATTAATATTGGGACCGTTAATGACTAATATTTTCATTTTCCGCTTCCTTTCAGCGCTTCTAAAATTTCCCCGATAATAACCTCATAGCCTTTTTCATCCACATCTACGATGCAATCGGCAGCCAGTTCATAGACGGGACCTCTCTGCTTTATCATGCTTTCTATTTTCCCTTTGGGATCATCTCCTCTTAAAAGGGGTCTGCTTGTATCGTTTTTTAACCGCTCATAAATGGTATCCGGTTTTGCCCGTAAATAAACAACGCTGCCCAGTTCTTTCAGCAATTCCCGGTTTTCCTCCTTCACGGGAAGTCCTCCGCCTACGGAGATGACATACTTTTCGGAATATCCCATGATTTCCTTCAGGCACTCCGTCTCCATCACGCGGAAAGCCCCTTCTCCTTTTTCATCAAAGATTTCCGATACTGTCATGCCCTGCTTCTGCTCGATCATCTTATCCGTATCCAAAAGGGCAATTCTTTCTTTATAAGAAAGCTTTTTCCCCAGACTTGTTTTCCCGCAGCCCATATATCCGATTAAAATAATGTTATTCTTCAATCTTCGTCTCTTCCTTCATCATTTCATAAATATTTCCGGCAAGCTCATCGGAAATCTGCACATCATTCCATAATTCATAAGCGATAATGCCTTGATAAAGCAGCATTTTAAGGCCGTTATAGGCTTTAGCGCCCGCCGCCTCGCAAAGGCTCATAAATTTTGTCTTTGCGGGCTTGTAAATCAGATCCACCGCCACTTCCACCAGATTGTAAAACGCCTCATCCTCAATAACCGCCTTCCCGCAATCGGGATAAAGCCCCACGCTGGTTCCCTGGATGCAGAGATACTTTTTGCCGGCCAGCTTTTTGTATCCGTCAATGGGCATGGCAGTTACTTTCTCACAGCCCATTGCTTTATTAACCTCGTCGGCCACCATCTGCGCCTTATCCGGCGAACGGTTCAGCATATACACCTTTTTAGCCCCTTTTGCAGCCAGCATAAAGGCAACCGCACGGGAAGCGCCACCCGCTCCCAAAAGAATCGTTTCCTTACCGGAAATGACAATTCCCTCGCTTTCCATGGCGCGCTGCAGACCTGTCATATCCGTATTATACCCCTTATATCCGCTCTCTACGGGAACAAGGGTATTGACCGCCCCGATTTTTTCCGCCAGAGAGTCGATTTCCTTTAAATAAGGAATGACTGCGCTTTTATGTGGAACCGTTACGTTCAGACCGCCAATGGAAAGGGCATGCGCTCCCTTTACTGCCGCCTCCACATTTTCACGCTCCACATGAAAGGGAACATAGACCATATTTTGTCCCATATGTTCTGAAAGGGTGTTATGTATCAAAGGGGATAAGGTATGCTCCACCGGACAGCCGATCAGTCCGCAGGTTTTTGTTTTGCCGTTAATTTGTATCACTGTGTTTCCTCCTGTATGTCATACAGCCTCTTTTCGTTCTGCCATTTCAATCAATACATATCTGAACATGACAAGCTGCTTTTACTCACAATATCATGCTTTCAAATTTCAACCATTCTTCACGTTATTTGACTCTTAAATATCTGCTCTGTTTCTTAAGCTTACGTTTATAGAAAAACAGAACGATTTTTTCCAGATAGCGTTTTAATACAATCTGGATTTCCTCTTTTTTGTCAATAGGCTTTACCAGAATGCTGTAGATTCCGCAGCGTTTCGCTCCCCATACATCGGTAAAAAGCTGGTCGCCGATGAATACGGTCGTTTTCCTGCCGGAGTTCATCTGCTCCATGGCTTTCTCATAGCCTTTTCTCCCCGGCTTTCCCGCTTTATAGATATAAGCCGCTCCTTCCAGCGCATCGCAAAAGGATTTTACCCTTGGCTCCTTGTTGTTGGATAGCAGCATCATGGAAAAGCCCAATTCATGAAGTCTTCTGAATAACGCAATGGCCCTGTCATCCGCCGGCGCTCCATGGGGAACCAGCGTATTGTCTATGTCAAAGATCAAAGCCCGGATGCCGTTTTTTCTCATTTTTTCAAAATCAATTTCATAAGTGGAATCCAGCCATATATCGGGATAAAAGCATTCAAACATAGGAATCTCCTTTCTCGCTAACGCTCATTGTATCACAATTTCAGCAATTGAAAAAGCCCCATCAATCTATTTTAAAACAAATCCACAGGGCTTGAAAATTATAACAGTACTGCAACTTTTCGGCAATATTTCCCATTATATTACCAAACACCTCAACACACAGTATAGATTGTTTTACCCCTTCTCAAAAACGGTCAACGGACTTATAATGCAAATAAAATATGTAAAAACTATAACACATATGAACAGATTGAAACATCTGCCAAATAATCCGTTTACGCATCAGGGAGATTCTACATTTATGAATGAAAAATTTTACGACCTGCCCAAGGAAAAGCAAATCCGCATCATCAACGCGGGATACCGGGTATTTTCCCAAAACACCTATAAGAAAAGCCCCATGAACGAAATCGCAGCGGAGGCAGGCATCAGCAAATCCCTGCTGTTTCATTATTTCCGCAACAAAATGGAGCTGTATCTGTTTCTCTGGGAAGAGGTTTCCCGTCTCACACAGTCTTATCTTAAGGAATACGGCGCCTACGATACCTCTGACTTTTTTGAAATGCTTAAGCGGGGGCTTTATGCGAAATGCAAGATCATAGAATGTTATCCCGATTTGACCATTTTTACCGTGAAAGCCTTCTATGAAACAGAACCCGAAATCTATAAAGCCATTCATGACAATTATGATAAAAAGCGCAGCCTCTATTCCGCTTCTGCCCTGGGGCTTATTGATCCGGATATCTTCCGCCCGGAAATTGATTTTGAGACTATGGTCCGGGAAATGTACTGGACGGCGGAAGGCTATATGATGGACGCATATAAAAACGGTTCCATCGATGCGGATAAACTGAAAAAAGACTTCTCCAAAGTTATAGAACTCTGGAAAACGGCATATTGCAAAGGAGAATATTTATGAATATCATAAGCACTCATAATCTGACCAAACATTACGGGAAGTCCCGCGGCATCATTGGTTTAAACCTCTCTGTTCCCGAAGGGGAAATCTTTGGGTTTATCGGTCCCAACGGCGCCGGGAAAAGCACTACCATCCGGACTCTTTTAGGTCTTATCAAGCCTACTTCCGGCAGCGCCCGGATTTTTGACAGGGATATCGTAAGAGAAAAGGACCCCATTCTTTCCCAAATCGGATATATGCCCTCAGAGGCCATGTTTTACAGCGGTATGCGGGTTGGAGACATCATACGCACATCGGCTTCCCTGCACAAAAAAGATTGCAGCGCACAGGCGAAGGAGCTTTGTGAACGCTTACAGCTGGACGTTAAGAAAAGGGTGGATGAGTTATCCTTGGGTAACCGCAAAAAGGTCAGCATTGTCTGCGCCCTGCAGCATTCCCCCAGGTTATATATTCTGGATGAGCCTACAAGCGGTCTGGACCCTTTAATGCAAAAGGAATTTTTTACCCTTTTAAAGGAACGGCATAAGGACGGAGCAACTATTTTTCTGTCCTCCCATGTTTTATCGGAAATCGCCCGCTATTGCAGCCGCGCAGCCATTATCCGGGAAGGAAAGCTCATTGCCCAAGACACAATGGAAGCCCTATCCTCGCGCACAAATGCCAGACGGATTACCCTAGGCGGCACTACTGCCGTGCCACAACTGAACGGGATTAAGCATACCGTACCGGGAGATAATTCCGTAAGTTTTTTGTTTCAGGGCGATATAAAAGAACTGCTCTCAGAGCTTTCCAAACTGCCTTTAACGGACTTAACCATTACAGAACCGGATTTGGAAGAGATCTTTATGCATTTTTATATGTCTGCCCATGATTGCGAAAAATAAGACCCCATAAATCATTTTGCAATTATGACGCAGGCACATACTTCTTCCGGAGCACTTTCACTCCATAGAATGACATCTGCAAAAGAAAAAATATATTCAATATAAGGAAAGGTAAAATACACTATGACTATATTAAAACAAGAATTGAAACGCGGAAAACTTTCTCTTCTGATCTGGACCTTATCCATCGGCTTCATGGTTTTCATCTGCATGCTGATGTTTCCCGAAATGAAAGGAGAAATGGATTCCGTCAGCGATATGTTTTCTTCCATGGGCAGCTTTACCGCCGCCTTTGGCATGGACAAAATCAGTTTTGGAAATGTTATGGGCTTTTACGGCATTGAATGCGGTAATATTTTAGGTCTGGGAGGTGCATTTTTTGCAGGACTTTTGGGTATATCCGCTCTGGCGAATGAAGAGAAAAACCATACGGCGGAATTTCTGCTGACTCATCCCGTAAGCCGCAGCCGCGTCGTTTTTGAAAAGCTGGCTGCCATTATCACAGAGCTTCTTATTATGAATGCTCTTATCATTCTGATATCTGTTATTTCCTTTACGGCAATCGGAGAAGAACTTCCCCTAAAAGAGTTCGCTCTTCTCCATCTTGCCTATTTTCTATTACAGCTTGAAATCAGCGCCGTCTGCTTTGGTATTTCCGCTTTTATGCGCAGAGGAAGCCTTGGCATAGGTTTAGGTCTTGCCGCCATATTTTATTTTCTGAACCTGATTGCCAATATCAGCGAGCAGGCTGAATTCCTGAAATATATAACGCCCTTTTCCTATGCGGATTCCGCAGGCATTTTATCGGAAGCTGCCTTAGAGTTATCCTATATCATTCCCGGCATGATCTATGCATTTTCAGGCATCTCTCTGGCATTCCTTTACTATAACAGGAAGGATATTTACGGCTGATTGTGAAAGATTCCCTTATCCCAAAAAGCAGCTTTAATCCTCTCCTGTCAGCTCTCCCACAGGAAGCAGCAGATAAACGTTTTCTTTGTCTATCCGGTTTATCGCTATCCTTGCTTTATCCTGCATTGCAAAGGGGCCTTTTGTATTGGTATGCACATGATATTCTGGAAAATGACTGGAAGAAACATCGAGCCTTATACGGGATCCTTTTTTAAAGCTCCACATAATCGGCCACAAATCGAATTTCAAAAACACCACCTCTCCGGGAGCATAATCATCCATTCTCTTTTTTGCCCCATTTCTATAGCTGAACGTAGAAGCTCCGCCCCTTATGTTATAGGCCGTTCCATCTTCAAATTCTTCCATAAGCTTCACTACAATAGCCGTATCAGGGGCATCGGATGATACGTCTAAAACTACCCGGATGCTTCCGGCAACCATCAATTTCTGTTTCAAGACATCTGAATAAAAAGAAACGATTCGTTCATCTTTTTCCGCAATAGTCCCTAAAAGCTGTTTACGAACTCCTTTTACCGATAGAGGTGCATAAAGCATGGACTCCCCTCCCATGGCATCTATGGGACGATTGGGATCATGAATGAATGAACAGCCATCCGTAATCGGCTCTTCTTTCTCTGCTGCACATTTCTCTCCGCCAAAATCAGGCGTCTCCTTCCCATTTGTACGGTAGTCCAGATACTTTAATTGTATTTTTACTTTGTCCCGGACACGGATCTCTTTTTCTTTTATCCAGCGGTCCTCCCCTATGATATACCCCTGCAAACCTTTTACCGGCTTTTTTCCGTCTCCCGGCTTATGGCCGTAAAAAAAACTGTCCATATGCCGGAATGCTTCATTAAACCCAAAGCAACTGTCGTGCTCATGATTCTTTATGTCATAAGCATCTATACCATTGTGCAGACCGTGTATCCAGGGTCCGATCAAAAAGGAACTTTCCACTTTTACATCATCCTTTAGATGATTCCAGGCATAAAACATCCCCTCCAGATGATGATCGTACCACCCTCCTAAAAGACAGACAGGAACCGTGATTTTTTCCGCCACTTCTTTTAAAAAGCCCCAGACTCCCTCTTTCCAGTACGTATCCTCCTCGTCAGGATGAGAAAGCCATTCCCGAAACCATGGCAGCTTTTTTCCAAGCAAGGCCTCATCCATTTCCAGAAAAGGCCTGTACTGACAACATGCGGGATAATGCTCTTTTAAAGCAAAGCCTGCGTTTTCGATGGCCCACGCCGTATAAACATCGTGCCTGAAGCACCCGCCTTCATAAATAGAATGGTATCTGTCAATGCCGGCCTGGGCGATCACTATTGTTTTTACCTTGGAAGGAAGCCTGTCAGCGGTAAGCCACCAGGCATACCCCCCGTAGGAAAGACCGTATAGGCCTATCTGTTCCGCAAAGTCCTGTTCCTGCAGCCATTTCAGCGTAGCGAGCCCATCGCTTCTTTCATTGGTAAAAGGCTCCCACTCGCCCTCAGAGGCACCGATCCCTCTGCACAGCTGATATCCCGAAATATAACCTCTTTGGGCCATTTCAGCCGCCATCCATTCAAAAATCGGAATCTGAAATTCATAGCATGACCTTTGAAAGGTAAGGATTCCCTTTTTTACTCCCTTTGGAAAAAAGATTCTGGTATATAGCTTTTTTCCGTCTTCCATAGGTACCATAAATGTCTCTTTTTTTTCAATCCCATATTTTTTCGGCCTTATGCCGGAAGCCTCTTTATTCAGTTCATTAAGCAGTTCCCTGCATCTGTCCATAAATCCCTACCCCTTTTTTAGCAGCCACTTTAACCCCCGCCTTAAATGCGGATTCCAAAAATCCCAGTCATGATTGCCCTCGCCTAACTCAAAGCAGCAGTCTATTCCAAGTTTCCCTAAAAAACCTGCATATTCCTCATTTGATTTGGCAAAGTAGTCCTTACATCCTACCGCAAGATAAATATCAGGAATCCTCTTATTCCCGTCAACAAGTCCCTTTGCAAGAGAATACAGGTCTTCCTCGCTTCCCCTGACCTTTTCCCTATCGCTGCCAAAGATTGAATCCAGATCCAGCAGATCCTCATACAAACCGCATGTTAAAAGATCCATAATATCCACAACTCCCGAGAGGGAAACAACTCCCTTATATCTTTCAGGATTGCGGAGGGCCACCTTTAACGCCCCGTAACCGCCCATAGATAATCCGGCCGTAAAATTGTCCTCTCTTTTATCTGACAGGGGAAATACAGAATGTACCATCCTCGGCAGTTCTTCCGATACAAACATATAGTAAGCCGGTCCGTGAACCATATCCGTATAATAGCTGTTTCCCACATTTGGCATGACCACGGCTATATCCAATTCTTCTGCCAAAGCCTCTATATTTGTATACCGCAGCCAGCAGGACGCATCCGCAACGCCTCCGTGAAACAGATACAGCACAGGAAGCGGTCTCCTTTTAAAAGGATATATCTCGTCAAGAGGAACTCCCAGGGTATCCTCTTTGTAATGAGAAGGAATAATAACATAGTAGGTAATATAGGATTTTAAAACTGCCGAATGTCCGTTACACGTATATAACATTCCATAAGCCTCCTTTATTCCGAAGCAGGTTTTTTGTCCTTAATCTGCAGATTATCCAAAGCTACTGCAAAGATCAGCAAAATTCCTTTAAACACATTTTGATAATATTCGTTGACGTTCATTAACACTAAGGCATTTCCTAAAACCGCTATGATAATAACGCCGATAACCGCACCGCTGACTTTTCCTTCTCCTCCCGAAAAGCTTACGCCGCCCAAAACCGCTGCTGTCATACAATCAAAGGCATAGGTTGCGCCTGCGCCTGCCTGAGCCGAATTGACTCTGGAAAGCATGATCAGGGATGAGATAGCCGTAACAAAGCCGCAGATGGCATAAACAGTTACCTGAAGAAGCTTTACATTTACGCCTGCAAGCCTCGCCGTCTCTTCATTGCCTCCCGTAGCATAAATGTATCTTCCGAAATAAGTTTTTCTCAAAACAAAGCTTGCAATCAACGCTATGATGACAAAAAGAACGACCGGTACCGGTATGGGACCTATGTATCCTTGTCCCAGCATACTGAAGCTCTCAGGAAGACCGTAAATAGGCTTTCCTCCTGTAACAATATAGGCAATCGCCTGCAAAATGGTCATGGTTCCCAATGTAACCACCAGCGGCTGGATTTTTAATTTAACCACGATCACACCGTTAACAATACCCATGATAACACCCAGTCCTATGGAAATTAACGAAGCTAAAAAAGGGTGGAATCCAAACCTGATCATTAATAGTGCGGCAACAATGCCGTTTACCGCCATCTGCCCTCCTACAGACAGATCACACCCTCCGCAGATCATGACAAAACTCACTCCGACTACCACAATTCCCAACATTGCCGACTGCCTTATAATGTTCATGATATTATTCCATGAAAAAAAGTTATCGGTCAACAATGTGAAAATAATAATTTCCACTAAAAGAAATAGATAAATCCCCCATTTTTTATAAAATGATATTACCCGCATCCGCACTCTCCTCTTTCTATTCTCCCGAAGCCAGATTAAGAATGTATTCCTGACTAAATTTTTCCTTCTCTACAGTTCCCGCCTGCTTTCCCTCGGATAAAACCACAATTCTGTCGCTCATTCCAAGCAGTTCTTCCATATCCGAAGAAATCATGATAATGGATTTTCCGTCTTCCACCATTTCGTTCATCAAAAGATAAATCTCCTGCTTTGCTCCCACATCAATGCCCCGGGTAGGCTCATCAAAAATAACAATCCCGGCATTTTGGGCAAGAGTCTTGGCCAAGACAACCTTCTGCTGGTTTCCTCCCGACAGGTTTACCGTTTTCTGATTCAGGGAAGGGGTCTTGATCCTTAACTTTGTGCAATAAGCATCTGCAAGCTCTTTTTCCCTTCCCTCGTTTACCACTCCGTGCTTTGAAATAGAACGGATGCTGTTAAACACAATATTCCATTTTATATCCATGTTCAAAAACAATCCCTGGGCCTTTCTGTCCTCAGGAATCAGCCCAAAGCCCAAACGAATGGCATCAGTAACCTTTTTGATATGAACCGCTTTTCCGTTTACCCTTATGCTTCCATGATCCGCCGGTTCCGCTCCGTAAAGCACCCTGATGATTTCAGTCCTTCCGCTTCCTACCAAACCGGCAATTCCCAATATTTCTCCTTTTTTCAGGGAAAAACTGATGTCCGAAACGCCGTTTCCCGCTAAATTCTCAACTTCTAAAACCGTTTCATCCTTTATACAATCCCTGACCGGATAGTCGGTCTCCAGCTTACGTCCTACCATAAGCTGAATCAATTCCTCTCTGTCTGTTTTTGAAATATCCAGGGTTCGAATATATTTTCCGTCTCTCATAACGGTCACTCTGTCGCAGATTTTGAAAATTTCTTCCATCCGATGGGAAATATAAATAATCGTGACTCCGTCTTTTTTCAATTTTTCTATGATTTTAAAAAGCAATTCCGTCTCATGCATCGTAAGGGGCGCCGTGGGCTCATCCATAATAAGCAGCTTCACATCCTTTGCAATCGCTTTTGATATTTCAACCAGCTCCTGCTGGGCCGGGGTCAGTTCCCTCACAAGCCTGTCAGGATCTATTTTAATTCCCAGAGAGCCGAGCAGTTCTTTTGCAACTCGCCTCATTTCCTTAAAATTAACAAGCTTTCCCCGTTTATCCCCGAGAAGAATGTTTTCGGCCACCGTCAACGTGGGAACCAGATTAAACTCCTGAAAGATGACTTCGATATTATGTTCTCTGGACTCCCTGGGGGAAATTTTTCCATAACTGTCCTTCCCGATACGAATGGTTCCCTCATCCGGCTCTATGGCGCCGGCAACCGCCTTGATCAAGGTCGATTTACCGGCTCCATTCTCCCCAAGCAGGGCATGAACTTCGCCCCTTTTTATATCAAAGGATACATGATCTAACGCTACAACGCCCGGATAATATTTAGTCAGATTCTCAACTGATAAAACAATGTCCGTATTCACAAAAAATCCTCCGTTTCTTTATCCGATATCCTTATTCCGTCACATAGTCCGCTACATTTTCTTCCGTGATACGGATGATCGGCGGGGAAATCAATTCTTCCACCTCTTCTCCCTTTGCCAGCTTTAAAAGATAATCTCCTAAAGTTAAAGAGCCAAATGCTATGGTGCCTTTTAAGGAATCCCCGTTGGCGATCTTCTTTATTCCTTCACTGGTTCCATCGGAGCCAAACACGGCTATATCACTGATATTGGCAGCTTTGTAGGCTTCTACAACGCCTAACGCCACCGTATCGTTTACGCAGATGAATACCTTTACATCAGGATTTGCCTGAATAACGTTTTCTGCGGCATTCATACCGGTTTCCGTATCCACAGCTTCAATCTCTTTCACTAAAACAGCATTGGGACACTCTTTTTCAAGAGTTTCTTTCATGGCGTCGCATCTTGTGACCATATTGGAATTGGATGTATTAATAAGCATAGCTACCTCAACAGACTCGTCTCCATAGGTTTCCTTAATATAGTCGCAGGCCATTCCCGCAATAGTATTTCCGGCTTCTTTCTGATCCGTATTATATAAAGCATCCATGTTATCTAACTCTATACCTCCGGATATGATCTTTACGCCTCCATCCATGGCGGTTTTGCAGGCGGAATCTATGGATTCTTTATCCATTGGAAATACAAGCGCCGCATCCACATTCATTGTGACAAGATTTTCAACGGAAGATACCTGTTTATCCGCATTCATATCATAACTGATCACATTTAAAGGATACCCATATTCGTCCATGGTAGCCTGTAACGCGTCAATTTCTCCCTGAAAATATTCATTTCCGGTTGTGGGAACAATGACTGCAAAGCTATAATCCTCTTTCTCTGTGCCGCTTTGTTCATCCGTTTCTTCAGTTTCTTCAGGTTCTTCCTTGTCTTGTCCCTCTGTTGTTTCCCCGCTGTCGGAAACCGGAGCATTGTTTTCCGTCTCCTTTTGTCCACAAGCGCATAAAGCTGTTGTTAAAATGATACATAAAAGTATTGCTGTAATTTTTTTCATACTGATGCCTCCTTCTGCTTCTGTTCTTATTTTTCTGGTTTTCATTACAATTATCCAATCCTTTTTTTGATTCCCCCTTTCTTATATAATCCCTTTTTCTTTATATTCATCCAGTATGTACTCATCTATTCCGAGAAAACCGGATAATATCTCTTTATTATTTTCTCCCAGCAAAGGCGCCGGTTCAAAAGATGAGGCTTCATCATCCAAAAATTTTACGGCGCATCCGTTTACTTTCATTTTTCCGATTTCCGGATGCTCCACCTCTACAAACATTTTTCTGTATTTCACGATATGCTCATCTTCCGTTATATCCTTTAAATCATTGATCGGTCCGGCCGGAATTCCGTTTTCCAGTAAAATGTCTACCATTTCCAAAACCCCGTAATCTTTCAGCCACTCTTCTATGATTGCTTTCAGTTCTTCCTGGTTCTTAACCCTTTCTTCCATAATACGGAATCTGTCGTCCCACAAAAGCTCCTGACGTTTCATTACCTTTTGGCACAGCAGTTCAAATAAATGCTGATTGCCGCATGCGATTACGATTTTCCCGTCCTTTGCACAGTATACATCATAAGGGGCGCAGGGGGCATATCTGTTTCCGATTCTTTCCGGCACTTTTCCGTCGGAAAAATATCTCTGGGTTGCAGAATCAAGGCTGGCGATAACACAGTCCAAAAGAGCTATATCCACACGCTTTCCTTTCCCCGTCCGAATCCGCTCGTGCAAGGCGCACAGGATGCCTACCGTCAGGTTCAATCCTCCCAAAACATCTCCCATGGCGTTGCCTGCTCTTGTTGGAGGATCGCCGGGCTGTCCTGTAATACTCATAAGTCCTCCCATCGCCTGGGACAAAATATCATATCCCGGTCTTTTGGAATATGGTCCTTTTACCCCAAAACCGGTAACGGATCCATAAATAATCTTTTCATTCAGCTTCTTTAATTCCTCATATCCTAAGCCCAGTTTTTCCATGACTCCCGGTCTGTAATTTTCTACTACGATATCCGCCTTTTTTACAAGACTTTTAAAAATCTCTTTACCTTCAGGACTTTTCAGGTTTAAAGTGATACTCTTTTTATTCCTGTTTATATTGGCAAAATACATGCTGGAACCATTCCTGTAAGGCGCATAGCTTCTGGTATCGTCGCCGCCTGAGGGATTTTCAATCTTAATGACCGTAGCTCCCAAGTCTCCCATAAGCATTGTGCAATATGGTCCTGCAACAACTCTGGTCAAATCCAGTACTACCAAATTTTCCAACGCTCTATGACTGTCCATCTTTTCCACCTTCCTCAAAATCATCTGCCACTTCTATTTTCATTCTCATAAATGCAGACCCCATAGACTTGCCAAGGCTGTCCAATCTGAGGGAATGGGTAGCGCCGCCTCCTAAAGCCTGCTTCATAACAAAATTGAAGCCTTTTAAACTTTCCACTTCGTAACGGGTAACAGCGCCTTTTACCATGTCTTTAAAATATTCTTTTACCTTTTCCTCCGTTACCTGCTCCTTAATAATCGGGTAATACTCTTCTTTTCTGGCAAATACACAGACATTGCTGATATCGCCCTTATCTCCTGACCGTCCGTGAGCAATTTCCTTTAAATAAATTTCCTTCATGCCCGTTCCTTTCCCTTCTTTTATCCGTCGACCATTTGCTGTCTGTTTGACTGTCTGTCATCCGGTCGTTCATTTGTCCGTTGTTTCCCGCGGGTTATCCGGTTGATTGACTCATATCCTGCCGTTTGCTTATATTTCTATAATGTGAGACTGCAGATTAAGAGCCCTTCTGTCAATCAGAGTCGGCCATAAGCCGATCACTTCTTCAACTCTGGATCTTCCTCCAAAAAAGCTTGCTCCCGGAGGTCCGTTCAGCTGTAACGGAGCGATTTCCGGAACCAGCTTATAAGCCTCCTCCTTAGATACCGTCCTGATAGCGATACGCAAAATGACTTCATTCATATTCTTACAAAGTCCTTCGCTGATTTCGGCCACATCCAAATGCAGGGCGTTTAAGCCTACATAATCAATCCTGATCTCTTCCGCTCTCAATCCCTTACGCTTCATTTTCTTCATAATGATTTCTCCGGCATACTGCGCTTTCTCATAAGCGTCCGGCCAGGCAAAGCTTAAATAAGTAACCACCTTATAGCCTGCATGGTAACCGATGCTTAATTTTAATTTATCCGGCTTTTTCTTTCCCCTGATATGGGAAATTTCTACCAAATCCTTTCCTATCCCGGTTATCCTTGCCTTACTGATATCCACCGTAACGTCCGGTGTTATATAGTTTTCAGGATCATGAACTTCATATAAAAATTGCTCTTTACAGGTCTGTTCGCTTATAAGCCCTCCGCAATCCGGCGCTTTGGTAATATGCAGATAATCGTCCGTAACCTCCGCAATGGGAAAGCCCAGCCTGTCCATATCAGGCACGCTTCTCCAGTCATACTGGAAATTACCGCCCGATCCCTGCCCTCCGCATTCCAAAAGATGTCCCGCCATGATCCCTCTTGCCAGCTTATCGCTGTCGAAAGCGTCCCAGCCCAGCTTTTTCATAATAGGAGCCAGAAACAACGCGGAGTCCGTAGCTCTTCCTGTCAAAACCAAATCTGCGTTTTCATTAAGACATTCCAAAACAGGCTCATGTCCGTAATAAACATTGGCGTTTACAACAGACGGAAGAATATCCTCGATTTTAAGTTCCCTGTTATCCAGATTTTCAAATTTCATCCCTTCCTTGATCAATCCGGACAGTGAATCTTTTACGTCGTCCCCTGTAACATATCCGATACGATATCCTTTTAATTTCTGTTCCTGACATATCTGCCGACAAGCCTCCACGGCTCCCGGAATATTCATACCGCCTGCATTAGTCAGGATTCCGATATGCTCCCTATAGCTGTCCTGCGCAACACATTCAAACAGTCCTATAAAATCGTTGGCGTAGCCTCTCTGGGGATTTTTGAGCTTTTGCCTTGCCATAATGGACAGGGTCAACTCTGCAAGATAGTCGCAGGCCATGTAGTCCAGAGAACCTTTTTTCATCATATGGATGGCGGCATCGTTGCTGTCTCCCCAAAATCCCTGTCCGCCTCCGATTCTTACTTTATTCATACCGCGCCTCTCCTCCTTTTATTTATGATTTCCGTATTTTACAATCATTTTAAATTGTAAAAGAATTTAATCAGGTAGAACGTTGTACTATAACGTTGTACTAATGATATACCATATGAACTGATATGTCAATTACTTTTCAAATTTTTTTGATTTTTTTCAATAAATGAAATAAAAGTACCCAAATAAAATCATTTTCTGTTATAATCTTTTCAATATAATTTTGATCAGGAAATTTTATAAGGAGTTTAACATGGCAACCATCAAAGACATAGCCCAAAAGCTGGGCATTTCTCCCTCTACTGTTTCTATCGTTTTAAGGGGAGAAGGGAAAAAAAGAAATATATCACAATCTACCATAGAAAAGGTATTTTCCTGTGCCCATGAATTGGGATACCAGCCTAATATCGTGGCAAAGCGTCTGCGCGAAATCGATTCTCCCGCATCCTATACCATCGCGGTCTTCTGGACCTCCGATTTCCGCGCCCCTATGCTGGTGCGTTTTCTTCGCGGGCTTCAAAAAGCCATAGAAGAATCGGAGCTAGATATCGAATTTTTTATCAGGCAGTATAAAAACGACTGTTTAAACATGACATTGACCGAAAACATGCTCAATATGTTCCATGGCGCCATCGTATGCAATGCATCGGAAAAGGATATCGCCTACATAGACAACGCTACATTTTTTAAACCCATAGTTTTATATAACCGTCCTTCCCCCAAGTATTCCGCAGTAACCATTGATAACAGATCAGTAGGAAAAATAGCCGCCGGAGAGTTCAAAAAGCATGGCTGCCACAGTACCTGCGTCATTACCTCCGAATCAGTTTTTGCCGGTATGTTAGAGCGTACTGACAGCTTTCTTGCCGAAAGTCAAAGGCTCTCTATGGAACCGGCTCATACCATATTAGTGGGCAATTCCATCAAAGGCGGTTACGAAGGCGCAAAAAAGCTCTTAGACAGTTCTTTTCTTCCGGACGCTATTTTCTGCGCCTCTGACGCTATAGCGATAGGCGTGCTCTATGCATTAAAAGAGGCTTCCGTTGAAGTACCTGATAAGGTCAAGCTCATAAGTGTAGGTAACGGCGACCGGGAAACAGAGGAATTTACCCACCCCCCTCTGTCTGTGGTCTATATCCCCATAGAAGAAATGGCATTTAACTGTTTGAGGCTTTTAACTGCACAATTTCCTTTAAGCATTGAAACTCCCAAGCAGGAAGTTGTCATTGAAACACCTTATATACCGCGAGATACATGTCCTAAAACAAATTAAAAAGCTTTCTGGCTGAATCGGCTAAAATGAGGTATTCTCCCGTCAAATTACATCCATGCCAGATGAGTCAAAAAGGAATGTCGGTGTCTTTTACACCAAACATTCCTTTTGCCTTCCTACTGTCCTTTTTAAATATTTCTCTCATCAATACCCAAAGATTTCCTTTGCCTTCCTCATATTTTCAAGAACGGATACTGCAAACGGACACCTTTTCTCACAGACGCCGCATTCTATGCAGTCTTCTGCGTGTGCCGAAAGTGCGGCATAATGTTCCCTGACTGTTTCCGGCACCCCGCCCTGCGCCTTACAGAGATTTAAAAACTTTGTGACTGCCGCCACCTGGATGCCTTTGGGACAGGGCGCGCAATGTCCGCAGTACATACAGTATCCCTCCCAGCTGATCCTGGGGAAGTCCGCAAAAACCTTTGCATAATCCTTTTCTTCTTGGGAAGCATATTCATAATCTATGGACGCCTGAAGCTGTTCCCTGGAATGCACGCCGGCTAAAACAGCAGCGACAGCCGGTCTTGTAAGGGCATAGTGGATACATTGCAGGGCGGTCATCGCCTTACCTGCGGGGGAATATTTATCCGAAAGCAGGTCCCCGCCTCCAAAGGCTTTCATGACCGTGATGCCCACACCCATGCGCTGGCAGGTCTCATACAATTCCTCCCGCTTGGGATCCAGATTAAACAAGGGCTTTTCATAGCTTTCCGCCGCCCAGAGTTTCTCCACGTCCTCGTCTCCCGGCAGCAGATCGTAGCAGGGATTGACGGAAAACATCAGCACTTCGATATGACCGCTTTTTACCGCCTCTAATGCGGCTTCCGGATTATGGCTGCTAAGACCGATATGACGGATTTTCCCCTGCTCCTTCAATTCAAGGGCATACTTCATAATATCGCCCTCTGCAATATCCTTCCATGTCTTTACGGAATCCACATAATGAATCATGCCCACGTCTATGTAGTCCGTGCCAAGGTTTTGAAGCATTGTTTCAAAGGAAGCCTTGACCTCGTCTATATTCCTCGTGGCCTGATACTGCCCGTCCTTCCATGTGGTACATAGATGCGCCTGCAGGATGAACTCTGCTCTTTTTGGATTGATCGCCTTACCTACCCGTTTGTGCATATCGGGATTGGGACTGTATAAATCCATACAATTGATACCGTGCTCAAATGCCAGTGCAAACATTTCCTCCGTAAAAGCCTCGTCCTTTTCGTTGAAGCCCTCACAGCCCAGTCCGATCTCGCTGACCTGTAATCCGGTTTTTCCAAGTTCTCTGTAGTTCATTGCTTCGACCTCCTTATATCATTTTATCTGTATCTATCTGCTGCTGAGGATAGTTGATTTCCCCCATAAGTGAGAAATTTTTTGCATCTCCGTAATTGTACTGCATACCATAATTCTCCTGCGTATAGCTATACCAGCCGATTTTCGTTTTCAAGACCTCATACAATTCTGCATCTGTCATATTAATATATGGACTGACATAAAACACTGCCTCAAGACCGAAGCTAAGTAAAACGATAAACATCCATCCGATAAACGACAGCCCCAGAATAAATACATCAAATTTCTCCCCAGACATCATCCTCTTGGAAAGCTCAAATACCTCCTCCGTCTCCAAATCCGGCCTTTCAGCCAAAATATACGGAATCATTGCATATTCATAAGACTTTATAATGCCCGGGATCAGGAAAAGCAGGCTCCACAGAAATATGTATAAATCCCTCAAAAAAAGAGTCTTTACAATATTTTTATAACGGCCGCTTCCAAAGGCATATCCGATTAGGCCTATGTCCCCGGCTTTCTTCTCCCCGCGTGCTGCCTCAATAAAATATTTGGTTGCTCCAAGTCTTAATGGATTCAACAAAAAAGCTTTCAGCGCCAGTCCGGCAAGAATCGCTATCAATGAAATGATCAGCATCCTTTGCTCTTTCTTTTCATTGTCTTCTGGTCCACATAATATAATCCCCCTTTATCCCTCATTTTTCATTCGTTACCTGTTTTATAAACCGGCTATTCAACCCGTATTGCCATTTCATTCTGCTCAATATCAGCAAAGGATTCCGTGTAAATACGTCCGTTTACTTTAACCGTAATATCCCCGTTCCATATATTTTGCACCTTTATAAGCTCCACCTTGATATCCAGGTTATAATTAGCCCAATTATTTGTCTTAAATACCCGAATTCTCGGCCTTATATTGATCTCCTCATTACTTATGGGAAAGGAATACTCATACATTCCATACTGAAAGCCTCTGCTCATAAAATACAGCGGCGAACTGCCCACGGACCGGGTCACAACCTTTTCCCCTCCGCGATCCAAATCGTTACACTCCAAATCTGTTAATAAGTATTTTTCCCCATTCAGGGTTACAGCAGCTTTCCCGCTTATTCTGTGATTTATAAAAAACCAATCAGAAGTACCATAACGGCTCCTGCAAATAAATACAACAGTCTCTTCCGTACTTTATTCCCCTTCATTTTTACGCCTTATTCCCCTTTCTCTTTGCCGACCACATGTACCTCCATATTCCCAAAACCGCCGCTTAAGGAAAAAGCATCCGAAATCCCTTCCGTTATGTACAATTCCCCCTCGTCCGTTATAAGAATCATCTCAAAGTCCCCATGCTCTCTCCAATAACCTTCCGCTTTCTCTCTTCCCATAATAAAAAGCGATGTAGAAAGAGCGTCGCAGAGCTTTCCCTCCTTTGCCACAATGGTCACGGAAGCAAGCCCGCTTTCAGCAGGATATCCTGTAGCCGGGTCAATAATATGCCCATACCGCTTTCCGTCATCCCCTATAAAATAACGCTCATAGCTGCCGGAGGTTACCACTGCGGCGTCAGCAATTTCAAGAACGCCCAGATACCCTTCTGCATCAAAGGGATTCCGAAGTCCCAGCCGCCACCTGCTGCCGTCGGGCTTTGTGCCGATTACCTGCACATTTCCCCCAAGGTCCAAAAGCGCCGATGTAACGCCTGCTTCCTTTAAAATCCCCGTCAGCACATCTCCGGTATACCCTTTTCCTACAGCGCCCATATCCAGCTTCATACCCTCCGGAACCGTCACTTCATTTCCCTCTATTTTAACGCACTCATATCCCACATCCTGTAAAAGCGCCTGCAATTCATTCTCTTCCGGAATCCGGTTTTCCCCTGTGGTAAATCCCCATGCCAAAAGCACGGGATAAATGGTGGGGTCCAGCGCCCCCTCCGTTTCATCAGCCATAGAAAGGGCAAATTCCAGCAAATCCCTTGTTTCATTGCTGACTGCTGCCGTTTTTCCCCCACTGCTGTTAAGAGCATATATTTCGCTGTTTTCATCCGTTGCAGACCAGAGAGCCTCCAGCTCCTCCATTTTACTTTTTGCATCCTCTAATGCCGTATCCCCGTTTTCCCCATAAACTGTCAGGGAAATGTAGGTATCCATTGCAAAAAAGCTTGTCTTAAATTCTTTTGTCCCTGTTTTTCCCACACCTGCACAGCCTGTTAAAAACAGAACCAGAATGCAGATAGCCGGAACTATTTTTTTCATATCAATCACTCCGCTTCATCCATTCCCACGGCTCCGTCCACCGGCATGGAAAAGACAATTCCCTGGGCTTCGCTGTTCATGCCGCATTTCTCCCCGATGGCCTTCATGATCTTAAGCTTATCTGACTTTTTGGCAAGGATGATGACGATCTCCCGCTCGGGCTGTACCTTGATCCCCCAGAACTGCATGGCCTCTTCGCTTCCGCTCCTTCTGCAGTGGAATACGGAGCCTCCGGACGCTCCCATGGGCCTTGCCGCATCCATCACTTCCTCGCTGAATCCCTGATTGATGATCGCCATGATCATGCTGTAATTGCTTTCCGCCATATCCTTTTCGCTCCTTTCCGCGATTTCCCTGTCTTCTTCCCTCTCCATGGAACTGATCAGCTTAATGAGCCTGCCGTTGCCTCCCGATAAGGGAACGGTAAATGCCACGCCCGTATTGGGCATCCCCAGATGCAGCTTTTTTTGAAGCTTCTTCAGCATTTCGTCTGCAAAAGCTTTGGGCATCATGCTGATGGAAATCGATTTCTCCATGCTGTCCAGCCCCAGCCAGTTTATGACTCCCACGGAAGCGGTTCCCTGGGCATGAAAATGATACCGGATAGGGATGTTGGCCTCTTCATACAGCGCCGCCGCCTTTTTTGCAAGCTTTGGGGCAGCTATCAAAAAAAGTATCCGGAAACTGGTATTTTTCATATCATGACTCATCTGCATCTTCCTCCTCAAACTCCAGAATTTCATCACTTTCATCCACGATCACAACCTGCTCTGCAATGCCTTCTGCGGCTGTCATCCTACGCTTATACTGGATTCCCATGACCTGTACCGCGATCAGCGGGACCAGGGCTACCAGCGCCACCACGCCGAAGGCGTCGGTCATCACATTCCCGTCAAGGGCTTCACAGGCGCCCAGACTTAAGGGCAGTAAAAAGGTGGTGGTCATAGGTCCGCTGGCCACGCCGCCGGAGTCAAAAGCGATACCGACGAACATCTTTGGCACGATCCCGGACAAAACCAGGGCAATGGCATATCCGGGAATCATGATCCAGTAAATGGGCAGCCCCGTCAGTACACGCAAAAGGGCAAGCCCCACGCTGACCGCCACACCCAGGGAAAGACAGCGGTTCATGGTCTTTGCCGACACCGCGCCGTTGGTCACGCCCTCAACCTGTCTGTTCAAAACCTGGATGGCAGGCTCCGCCTTTACTATGTAATAACCGATCAACATGCCGATGGGGATCAAAAGCCATCTGAAACTGTCCGATACCATCTGTTTCCCTATAAGAAGACCCACGGGAGCGAATCCCACGTTGACCCCGCAGAGAAACAACACAAGACCTGCATAGGTATAAATAAGACCGATGGCAATACGCTTGATCTGATGCCTTTTATAGCGGCGGCTGACAAACTGGAAAATTACGAATACCGCCGCCACCGGAATCAGGGAAACCATCACTTCTTTCAGATAGAGCGGGATCTCAAACAAAAACTCCCTGACCACATCCCTTGTGGTAACCACATCCGCTATGACCGCAGCCGTATAAGCCGTTTCCGAAGGATTAAAAAAGCATCCCAGAACCAGCACCGCAAGAATGGGACCCACGCTGGAAAGCGCCACCAGACCGAAGCTGTCGCTTGCGGCGTTTTTGTCCCCGCGGACAGAGGCCAGACCTACGCCGAGCGCCATGATGAAGGGTACGGTCATGGGACCCGTGGTCACGCCGCCAGAGTCAAAAGCAACTGCCAAAAAATCCTTTGGCACCACAAAGGATACGATAATGACCGCCGCATAAAGCGCCAGCAATATGCCGGACAGATTGATCTGGAATAAAATTCTAAGAATTGCCAAAGCGAGAAAAATTCCCACGCCTACAGCGATAGTCAGGATCAGGACTATATTGGGGATCGCCGGCACCTGTCTTGCCAAAACCTGCAGATCCGGCTCTGATATGGTAATAATGGCCCCCATCAAAAACCCTATGAGGACGACTCTGAAAATGCGGCGTTTTTTTGAAATCTGTACGCCAATGCCTTCCCCTAAGGGCGTCATGGCCATTTCCGCCCCCAGCTGGAAAAAGCCCATGCCAATTACCAGCATGACCGCCCCGCAGAAAAACATAACGATGGTACCTAAATCTATGGGGATAAAGAGTATGCTGATTCCTAACACAATACCTGTAATGGGCAAAACGGCAGAAAGTGATTCTAATATTTTTTCTTTCAGCTTCGGATTCATAGGAGGACCCCTTTTTCGTTATTTTGTTATTATACCATTTCATTACAATTTTAGAAACCGCAACCCTTGAATCAATCAAAGATTACGGCTTGCTGATACGTCTTATTCCTTTTTATCAATCAACATCATCGCTTTGTAGATTTCCCGCATTGATCTTTTGTCAAATTGAAGCCCTGTCTGAACCATGTATTGACCCGCCTCTGTTTTCCCGATAATGTTCCCCGTCTCATCTCGTTCAAGATGAAGGTCATACTCTTCTGAAGCCGGATCTACAAAACCTTTTCCATTCACAAACTGTACAGCAAAGGAAGTCCCGGCAATTCATCATAAAGATATGAAAATAGTTCTGTTCCCACAAAGTTGTATTCTGCTTTTTCTTCAACGAAATTGTAGCATAAAATCCCCCTTTTGTCTCTACGTTTTTATTTAAATCAATACTTCCTCTATCATCCAACACCGTATTATTTATAATTCATATTCCCAGTCCGGTTCCGATTAATTCCCCGTCAGCAAATATATTCTCCTGCCTCTTGAATATCCTGATACCGGTCAATCGCCTCTTTCGCCGTAACAAGCTTCATACTTAATTTATGTGACAATGTTTTAAACTCATGAATATTAGTCTGCATAGCCCTAAATGAAATCAGTATGTCATTATATATAATTTTATCGCTCAAAGCCATCCTGTTCCGCTTCCATAAAATAAATCCTGGAGCCAAAATCCGGAAAATGTTTTACCTCACTGCTGTATCCGGTTCCGCCAAAGGACTGTTTCAACTTCACGCCGCTATACATCAGCGCGTCGCCGTATACATAGCAGTCCTCTGTCTCCCCGTCCATCTTTACGAATTTTGCCACCATGTGATGCATCAGGGAATCCTGTTTGATATGCACCGGGGAAACCGTATTGACCAAGTCCCCGAATTCCCTGACGTCATATTTCAGGGAACGGTTATAGAAATGGTATTTGCAGTCAGGTATGAGTCCCTTTGCCCTGTAATATTCAAACTGCGTATTAGGGAATACTAACTTATGCATAAGAAATCCCACCGCCTTTTTTCCATCGGGGGATACACAGGTCCACTCCATAATGTTTCCCTCATTCTGCCCCAGACAGCTATCGCTTCCGCCGGCTCCGTCCCCAAAGGTTCTTCCCCTGTAAAAAAGTCCCGTCTGCAGTACCTCCCTCCACTCTTTGTAAAGGGAAATCTGGATTTTGATCGCTTCCAGTTCTTCCTTCTTCATATCACAGAAATTACATTCATAGCCGCATACGCCAAAGCAAGCCACATGAAAGCGGGTTTCCAACGGAGTGATTCGAAGGGTCTGATGATTGGGACATGACGATACGTGTGCGCTGACTACGGACATGGGATAGCCGTAGCTGTACCCTGTCTGAATCTCCGCCCGGCACAGCGCATCGGTATCATCGCTTGCCCATATCTGTGGGAAATAGCACAAAATCCCCAAATCGAAACGGTTTCCCCCTGCAGCGCAGCCTTCAAATAAAATATGGGGGAAGCGCCCAGTCAGTTCTTTCATACAGCGGTAAAGACCCAGAACATAACGATGCGCCACTTCCTGCTGCCGCCCGGGCAAAAGTCCCTGTGAGAAGTAATCCGTTATCGTGCGGTTCATATCCCATTTCACATAGGAAATCTTTGCCGATGAAAACAGTCTGCTCATGGTCTCTATGATATAGTCCTGTACCTCCCCCTTGGTTAAATCCAGGATTCTCTGATTCCTTCCTTCTGAATGGGGCTTTTTGGGAATCTGTAACACCCAGTCCGGATGCGCCTCGTAAAGCCGGCTTTTTACATTTACCATTTCCGGCTCTACCCAGATGCCGAAATCCATTCCCAGAGCTATGATCTTATCCGCAAGCCCTTTTACCCCTCCCGGCAGCTTTTTCCGATTCACTTCCCAATCTCCCAGGGACTGTGTATCGTCATCTCTTGTGCCAAACCAGCCGTCATCCATGACAAAAAGCTCAATTCCCGCTTCTTTTCCTGCCTTAGCCAGCTGCAAAAGCTTTCGCTCATTGATATCAAAATAGGACGCCTCCCAGCTGTTTAAGAGAACAGGCCTGATTTTGTTCTTCCACTGTCCCCGTACAATATGCTCCCTTACAAAACGATGCATATTTTTGCTCATACCGTTAAAGCCCTGATGGGAACAGCTCATAACCGCTTCCGGCGCTTCAAAGCTTTCCCCCGGATCGATCAGAAAGCAAAAAGACTGTGGATTGATTCCCATAGTAAGCCTGGTCTTACCGTATCCGTTTACCTCCACTGACTCATAGTGATTTCCACTGTAAATCAGGTTAAAGCCGTAGCAATCCCCGAAATCCTGGGTGGCTCCGGTTTTACTCAGCATCACAAAGGGATTTGCCCTGTTGGAGGACGTGCCTGTATAAGAGGCATTTACATGCTTTCCGGCGGATACTCTCATATCCGTCCGTCTCATTTCCCTTGCCCATGCCCCGTTAAATGTGGTAAACACATAATCCGGCGTATCGAAATCCAACTGGGCGCTCATAAGTCGCACAAGCCTTACCTGTGCATCGCTTTCGTTGATGAATCTTGCGCTTCTGGTAACCACATCGCAGTCCTCATAAACATAATAATGCAGCTCCAGCCCCAGCAGGTATTGTCGGTCCGTTAAAGTAATACAAAGATGGTCCACCCTATCCTTTTCATCATAGGACCCCGGCAGAGTGCAAAATTCCTCTTTTCCTTTAGAAATTTCCGCCTTTTCAAAAAGAAAATCCGAGGTATAGCTGCCGTCTTCATGGATGACTTCGATAAAAGGCTCCCTGATGTCTCCCTTCCCGTAGGAGGACATTTCCAGTCTCATATCCTCTAAGGAAAAGCGGGTATTTTCCTGATTATAAGCATTGGTGTTGCCGGGCATAAAGGCATGCTTTTCCGTTAGCGCCGCAGCATCCTCTTCCTTTTCCAGCGTAATCCTTCTCCCGTAGTAGAGATGCTCAAGATGGCCGGTCTCCAATATACGGAAACAATAAGTTGTGTTCCGGGTATCCAGTATAAAACATTTTTCCTGTTCTCTGATCATCTGCTATCCCTCTGTCCTTGCTTCTCTCTAATCTGTGCCGCGATTTCCTCCACCTTATGCTCTGAAAGAATGTATTTTTTCCGGAATATGAATGCCGCCGCCAAAAGCCCGATAACAGGCAGTACCGTCATGGTCATGCGCAGTCCGAAAACGGAAGACTTTGCCACATCCATGGTCGCCAGAGTATCGGAAGTATCGTCGCTTAAATTACAGATTGACAGGCAGACAGAGGCAATGAGGGCGGAAACGCCGGAAGCCAGCTTTACTACAAAGGTCTGCATGGAAAAGATTACGCTTTCGTCACGCCGGTCATTCTTCAGCTCTCCATAATCCACCGTATTTGCCAGGAATACCGTAGTCAACACGGTAAGCATTCCAAATGCAGAAAAGACAAAAAATGCCGAAATAAACAGCATAAAAATACCTGTCTTGCCAAGGCACATGAAAATGAATAAAAGAGCATATCCTGAAATTGCCATAACGAAGCTGACATAGCACACCTGAATGGAACTGATAAATTTACGCAGTACCGGATAGAACAGCATCATGGATAAGATCTGGATACCGCCTCCAAAGGTATTAAACAAGGTGTAGCCGTTATACCATTTATCCCCTCCAAAATCATACTTAAAGAAATAAATCAGCAGATTGGAAGTAATATACAAGGAACAGTTAATCAGTACAATAGAAATGACCACCACCATAGTCTGGTCATTTTGGACCAGAGCTTTGAACATCTGGCTTACGGAAGGAGCCTCCACATCTACAGTGGATTTTTCCTTGATATTCAGACAGGTAGTGAAAATAAATACTACAAAAATTACCGCAACAATCAGGGCAAACCATTTAAAACCTTCTCTCTCATCTCCACCGCCCAATGCCTGTACGCACATAACAGTAACCACGGTAATCAGGGCGGAGCCTACGCCCGCACAGGAACGTGCCAGAGTAGTCAGTCCCTCCCGTTCCCTTCCGCCTTCCGTAAATGCGGGAATCATGGACCAGTAAGGAATATCCATCATGGTATAGGTTACTCCCCAGACCACATAGATAATGGCCGCATAGGCAACCAGACCGCTGCCGTTTAAAGCCGGCGGAGCTGCAAACATAATGTACAATACTGTTGCATTCAATAAAGTGCCGATTAAAAGCCAGGGCCGGAATTTCCCCCACTTTGTTCTGGTCTTTGCCACCAGCACGCCCATGATCGGGTCGTTAAATGCGTCAAATACCCTTGCCGCCATCAGAATAATTCCCATGGAAATGGCGCTTACCCCCAGAATATCCTGATAATAATACAGGATATAGGTTGCGGACAGCATGTATACCATATCCTTTCCCACGGCCCCCAATCCGTAGGATATCTTTTCTTTTACTGTCAGTTTCATACGACTTACCTTCCCTTCTTCATCATGGCTAATTCAACGACCTTATATGCGCCGTCATAAATGCCGGCCGTTTTGTTGTTTATAATATTTTGGCACATATCGGAAATCAATTCCCTTTCCTTTATAAACAGCTTTATCATCTGGAGGGTATGAGGAATATCCCCGCATTCCAGAGTGCCGTCTCCCAATTCCGCCGAATGGATCGCGCCCCACTGCTCATGTCCGCCCACTCTCTTGATAAAAAGCTTGGGAACAGGGTAAAAAGCCAGTTCGCTGGGCTTCGTTACCAACACGTCGCAGCTGCGCATTAAAAGGTTTGTGCAATAAACCGCCTCAAAAATATTTTCATGCCAGAAAGCATGAACGCCTTCCACATCCCCGTATAACGCTTCCTTCGCAAAGCCTTTTGTCTCATCCCATTCATTAAAATGTTTAGTGGATTTTTCCTTTAATGCCGGAATTTCCTTTAAAAGCTCTTCCCATACGTTCCGATAATCCCCTACATTCACATACAAAGCCGCCCTGCCTCTTTGTATGGCCGGCAAAATGTATTTGATGATGGCGGAAAAAATTTCCTTCTGTGCTCCTGCTCCGCCAATGGTCAGAAGAAACCGAACGGGCTTATTCTCTTCAATCCGTTTCATTCTTCTTTGACAGTCTTCATTAATATTGCTTACCAGTTCATGGTCGATATAATGCCCCGTATACACCAGGTCCTCATCGGTCATGGGTTTTAAGATATGCTTTCCTTCCATGCCGTTTAAGATGCGGTAGCCCTGGTATGCGTAATGGGTCTGTACCGTATGGAGACTTCCCTCAGCCAGGTGCAGCGCCATGGGCCAGTTATCCGGAATGGCGTTTACCACATATTTCATACCTGCGTGTACCGCTGCCTGGGCCGGCCATACATGGGTCGCCACTATCGGAATATCTTTTGGAATATTCCGATATACCGCAGCCATAAGCTCGGCGTTTTTCTGGTCGGAAGCGTTGTAGCTCAATTTCCTGAAGCCTTCATAGTTCATAGGCTCCCAGACCAGCCTGTTAAAAATCCTGCTTTTGCCGGAAAGCCTGGAGCCTAAGGAATACAAATCATTCTGGGCGCTGATCACCTTTGTACAGGTAGTGTGTCCATAGGAATTTAAGTCCATCCAGTAAGGCACATAGCCCATGGAATTGGCAGCCGATGCAATTGCCATGGAAATTCTGTAATGTCCGAAGCCCATACGTATATTTCCTACAATGACGCCCTTTTCCTCATCAAAGGGTATGTCCGTTTTCCTTTGACTGCCTTCCTTTTCCACATTGAGGTTCATTACCCCCAGCAAATCTCCGATATAGGGATTTTTTGTAATGGTTACGGGATAATCCGCATCCGTATCATCTCCGAATTTCCGCTTATACTTCTCCCGGGATCTAACAGCTTTCCGGTAAACGGAATCTGTCATGGGATTTCCAAAAATATTTTTTGATCTCTCACTCATGGTAAACCTCCTGATACTCTTTTTTATGGATGGACCTTGATTCCTTCCATCAAAATATTTACTACTTCGCAAAGGGCGTCCTTATAAGAAATTTCATTGCGGATCAGAATATCTCTCTGAAAAAACTGCTCTAAGGATGCCTCCAGCATCATTTTCAAAACAGGAATTTTTACGGGCACAATACAGCCTTCTTCAATTCCCTGCTCTATAAGCGCTATACTCATTTCCCATCCTGTTTCCAGACGAAGTTCCACCTGTTTATATATCTGAGGATACTTCCCCTTCAAAAGATACAACTGACGAAAGTCCACATCCTTATAGCCTTCGGGCATTACCCCTAAAATCTTGTGTATTTTCTCCACAGTACTCAGCTTTTCATCTTCAAGCACTTCCCGCTCGCTGGCCTTGATGGAATCAAACATATAGTCCACCATAGCTAAAAATAACTCTTCTTTATTCTGAAAAACCTTATAAATTGTCTTTTTGCTTATTTTTAATGACTCCGCAATGTCATCCATCGTGAATTTGAGACCTTTTTCATTAAATATCCCTATAGTTCCTTCTAAAATCGTTTCTTTTAAATCCATTTTTATCCTCCATGGGCAAGAACATGCCCGTATTTTTACATCATCATAAAAACAGGAAACTGATTTTTGCATTTCAGTTTCCTGTATTGTAACACTTATACTTTACGGTCTCAAGAAACTAATTTAACAAAAATAGTTTCCTGATTTTATCAATTTTTACCAATCGCTTTTCATTTCCGGTTTTAGCAGTCTTAATTCTGCCTTTTGATCTGTTCTCCCTCAATCACGGAATAACGAACCAGCTGACTGCCCTCTAAGTCCTCCTTATACATGTCTACAGCGGTAATCTGATGATTGTCATAAGTGGTATAATAGTAAATCCCCTTATCCGCATTGCAGCAGCATGTATAAAGGGTAATTTCATAATTGCCTTCCCCCACATCGCAGCAGCCTCTCTGCTGGTCAACGGCGCCCAGAATATGAAAAAACTGGCTGACGCTTTCCTCCTCCGAATCTCCTGATAGGGAATTCATCTTGACAAAGGAAGCTCTCACAAAGCGGGACTGGGAGGACAGATCCCCCGGAAGTCCCAAGGCTCCCATGCCGCGGCTGTAAATGTGCAACGGCAATTTTTCCGAAAAAAGGTTCTCCGGCTGTTTCGGAGATAAATGCATATAATTATTCAGCAGAAACATCTGCTCCATAAATGGCGGATTATTAGTCAGCACTCCTACCGGATTGTCATAAATTTTGACGCCTTCCTTTACTGCTTCCACCGTTATGGCTCCATCCTTGTCTGCAATGATAAAATGCAGCTGTGCCACGGGAAGCGCTTCGCTGAAGGGCTCCTTTATAAGATTCATCTTTTCCAGCAGATTTCTGGCTTCTTTTACCGTAGCGCACCCGGAAAGAATCCATGGTATAAATTCAAAGGTTGCCACATTATCTTTTCCCGGAATTTCATCCTTAAAATCCGCATTGCCCACAAAATTCAGCCCTGCCATACCAAGTCCTTTTTCGTTGACAGCCTCGTGATAAAGCGGATAATCATCCGCCACAAGGGCCATTCCTATCATGGCATAATGAGTTTTTTTAATGCCCATATTCCGAAAAGAAAGGGAATAATTGCGGGGCGTGATAACAACCTCATCTCCATAAGAGAAATCATAATCTAAAGTACGCCCAAAATAGAAATCCTTAGTCTTGTAAGTAACTGCCGTGCACATATTTTCCGCCCTTTCCCCGAAACCCGGTTTTCTTTTTTATTGCTATTATACACTCTTATTCCGTCGTTTTCTACTCTTTGCTTACAAGCTCCGACAAAGGCTTAAAGGAATATCCCATCCCTTCCCATTTTGTTAAAAGCTCATCGAGGATCTCTCCGTTAGTATTTGAAGTATTGTGCAGCAATACTACCGCCCCGGGGTGGACTCTTGTCGTCAGTTTGTCAAAGGCTTCCTCATGGCTTGGCTGGTTGTCCTGATTCCAGTCAACATAAGCCAGACTCCAGAAAATCGTATAATACCCAAGCTTCTCTGCCATCTCCAGATTCCTTACATTACATTTTCCCTGTGGCGGACGATAATAAGGAGAAAGCTCTTTCCCCGTGATCTCCTGAAAGAGCTGGGCTACGTCATTCACTTCGTTTCCGAAACTTTCCATATCAGAAATGGATGCCATATCCAGATGATGATAGGTATGGTTTCCCACTGCATGTCCCTCTTCCACCATTCGTTTTACCAGCTCCGGCTCTGTTTCCAGAAAATGCCCCACCACAAAAAATGTGGCCGGCGCATTGTGCTTTTTTAAGGCATCCAGAATAGGCTCTGTATTGCCGTTTTCATAGCCGCAGTCAAAGGTAAGATAAAGCACCTTTTCGCTATCGTCTCCCAGATAATAAGCGTGATACCATGCAAGATCCTCTGCCGACGCATTTCCTCTGGGCTGGGTTTCCGGTTCTCCAAAGCCAAGCCCCCAGTCCTCAGATTCCAGCACCAGTTCAAAGCCTTCCGGTCTTGCTTTCGGCTCCGGCTTTGCAACAGCTTCTTCGTTGCCGTCAGTTTCTTCTTCCACCCCGTCTGTCTCCCGGGATTCATCACTTTCTATTACGCTTACAAGATTTTCTCCTTCCGCATCCGCCTCTGCATTATCCACGTGGCTCTGCTGCTCTGTCTGTCCTGCTTCCTGTTCTGTTTCCTGCTCTATTTTCTGCTCCTCGTCCTTTTCTCCCGGCGCACCGCATCCTGTTAAAAGCACGGCGCAAAATACAGCCAGCCCCACGCTCATTCTTTTTGCCATATCACTTTTTCTTTTCATCGCATCCATCTCCTGTTTCTTCTGTGTTTCTGAAAGCATTCTGCTTTCTTTATTCTGTCCATAATCATATTATAAAATACCATTGCATCAAAACTGCATCATATTTATCATTTTTTTATAAAAAAATCAGAAGAAACTGATAGGATAAGCATTTTACTGTTTGTATAAATAATCTACTGATTATATTGAATCATATTATAAAATTGAATAAATTCTGCGTCTGTGAAAGCTTGTTAGAGAACATTAAGGAAATATCTCAAACATAAAAACAATAGAATGATCAAACTGTTAGTTATTGAGATGCTTTTCCATCTGTAAAGAAAACGCTTCGAAAGGAAATAAAAGGGCAGCCTTTTCAAAATTCCCTTATGCCTTTATATCAAAACCGGGGGCAGAAGCCGGCAATATGCCAAGGGTGGCCGCCATAATGCTTCGTGTCACACTTCTTACATCAGTCCCTGCAGCCGCCCTATGGAAGCTTCCCGTTTCTTTACTTTCCGCCGGCTTTTGGCTCCATTCTTTATAAGCTGCGCGCTCTTTGGCTTTCTTCTCCGCCAGCTTTTCCTCTTCTTCCTTCTTCTTTGCGCGCTTTTTGGAAAGCCTTGCTTCTTCAGCGCTTTTCTCCTTTGCCTTCCTCTCGGCGTTCTCCTTTGCTATTTTTCCATCAGGATCGTTGGTGCATCCGCTCATGCAGGTAATATTGCCATTATCATCAATAATATAAGCAGCGTAGGTGCAAACCGGGCTTCCCTGCATAGTTTTTGTATGATTCACAAGGGATTTTACACAGTCGGGAATTGCTTTTAAGTTTTCCTCCAGATACTTGGCTTTTGCCGGGTCATTCATACATTTCTTTAAAAATCCGCCTGACACCGATACCGTTGTAGGAACGCCCTGCATTGAAGTTGTCCCGCTATTCATATAGCCGTATTTCCCCTGTAAATACCCGGAATACTCATTTACAGTACTAAATCCGGTCTTAATCTGCTCCGTTTTGGTTACGCCGGGCGTTGAAGTCTTCAGTTCTACCGTGCTTGTTGTCACATTGCCGTCTTTTGTACTTCCACCAGCTTTTGTACTTCCACCAGCCTTTGCACTGTCCGCTTTTTTTGCTGCGCCTGCATAGCCTGCAGCATAAGTACTCCTAATCTCCATTGACATACAATATCCCTCCCATTAGTGATCAGGCTTTCAATCCCGTTAGTTCATGCCCGTTCCAGCCGAAATTCACGTGATACTCCGGTATTTCCCCGTAAGCTTCTTTATATTGTAAAATATCATACAGCATCTGCTGATAATCAAAAAAGCTGCTTGTGCTGTCCGCCCCGTTTATCAGGGACGCCACCTTATAGGGAAGTCCTGCAATTTCCTCATTCACAATTTTCCCTGTCTGCTCCCTTTTGATCGATAAATCCTCTACCGAAATCTTCCCGTCTGAGGCTTTTCCGAGAAAACGGTTACATTCTGCCACATAGCCGGCAATCCTGTATTGGTAATCCGTCATCGCCTCTGTCTCCCCGGAGTTTTCCAGGTACACGTTTTGGAAACTGTCCCGGTGCGCCGTAACATAATCCTCCACCGCCTTTTTCTCATCTCCGTACAGACCGCTTATTTGGGCATTGCCAAAAGGAGGCAGATAAATTTCAAAGTTTTTATCCGAAAGACCCATGGATTCCAGAAAGTCAGCAAATTCCTGCTCCAGCCCTTGCTTTCTTTTCAAGACCTCCCCCTGATAGATTTCATTCTGGTTGCCATAAATAGCGATATAAGCCCCTTCCGCTTCTGACAGGATTTTACCGTTTTTCTCTTCCTCCAGCAATTCGGAAGCGCTCATGGCGCCTTTGTATTTTAATTCATCCGGCAGCTCCTCATACTGCTTTTGATGAAGTCTGTTAATTCCCTCCGCATTTGCCGCCTCACGCTTTTCTTTTGCCGCCAGGCCCATTTCATAACGCTCCTCCGGGGTTGTCTGTACCGCCGTTCCCTCTTTCAGTCGCTCCAACCATTCAACGGTTTCCTGTGGCATATCCCCTTGTGAAAAAGTAAGCTTATAGTTTCCCTCCACACTGTTATCCGAATCATGCTGGCTTATTTTTATGACAAAGTTCCGGCAGCTGGACCAGTCGCAGGGTATGGTAAGGGTTTTCGTCCCGTCCCCATTGGAAACTGCCATTCCTACCTGATTTCCCTGATCATCATAAACGACCAAATCATAGTCGGCGCCTTCCGGCATTTCCATATTCACAATCACGGGTCTTCTGCTAAGGATCTGCGATGAGGTGTCCACATGAAAGTAGTCCACATCACAGGGACTATTCATAGTTCCGCTGAAATAACTGTCTGCATTTCTCCCCGCCACAAGAAGGGAAAGGTCAAAGGTTCCCTGGCTGTAGCGGTCTATATCCGCAATCTGTGTTGCCCCGGTAGCGGCATTGCGGTACACATCATTGGCACCGTCATTCTTTTCCGTTAAAACCACTGCCTCATTTAAGTCCTTCATTTTGCTCTGAAGCCTTTGCCCCGGTATCTGGACACAGGTCTGCCTCCTTCTGGGAAGCTGCAAAACCCTGTCGGTAAGGCGGGAAACCCTTCCCTCTTTTGTCGCCCGGTCCACGCTCTTTTGAAGATGACTTAAGGAAGGCGCCTGCAGCTCATATGTAGAATAAACTTTTGATGGTAAATTGATACTCATTATTTCTTCCTCATTTCTATTACTGTTTTGTCATAATCTCAATCTCTGCCATATTAGCTATAAAACCTTTTTAAACTGATACTGGTACATATCCGAATACATATTGCCAAAGGACTTGGGAACAAACCGCTCATCCAGCGCTTCCATGTCCACTGCAAATCCACTGTCTTTTACCGAAAATCCCCCATCCTGAAACCGGAATTCCGAAGTAAAATCAGGAATGCCTATATCGCCGCTTATTCTCAGCTTTCCGATAATATTTACCAAAGCATCCCGCATCCGTTCTATTTTGGCATTGTCCTTCCCGTTGTTAATCAGACCTGCCGACTTATCCGGCAATCCTCCTATTTTCCCGTTGGGTAAAAAATAAAGACTTTCAAGGGATATATCCATTCCCGTAATCCCCTTTAAATAACGCCGGACCTCCTGGACATCCGTAGCATACTGATAGGAATTGGAAGATAAGTCCGTCACACTGTCCGCAATACCGGTATAATAGCGGTACATTCTGTTACCGTATTTTTTTTCTATCAGCTTTTCCACCTGTCCTCTGACAGCCTCATCCTCTATGCCTTCCACGGTTACAGTGCCGTCGCTTCCGATCTTTACGCTCATTCCTTCCACTTCCTTTTCAGAAATGCCAAGGCCCTCCATTTCTTTTAAAAACTCTTTTGAAAAATCTTTTTTTAATTCTGCCTTCTGCCGTGCTTTTTCAAAATCCGCCAGATTGGCAAAAATCTTCACATATTCCAGTTCCGCTTCGCTTAAAGCCTTTCCCTCCGCCATATCCTGCAAAAGCTCTTCCGCTGTCCGGTTTCCCCGATACTGCTTCTCCGGCGGCAGCGCTTCGAACTGTTTCTGATGAAGCTGCTTTAGCTCCTTTATGTAATTTTGTTCCGTTTCCTGTAAAACTGTATTATAACGGTCAAGATACTCTCTCCAGTTTTCATCCTTCCGGCTGTAAGCATTATGCAGCGCCCCAAACGCCTCTCTTATTGCATCCGTCTTTTCCTGTTCCTTGTTTTCGGAAACATGGAAGCTGATTTTATAAAAATCATCGGGGGATACTTCCTCTCCCTTTTCGTTTTCGATTTTGATGCAGTATTTTCCGGTTTTCGTATCCCAGTTGGGAATGCTTAAGGTTTTCCTGCCATCCTTGTCCCATTGCGCCTTTCCCACCTGATTTCCGTATTCGTCATACAGAGTAAGACTGTAATCGCACCCCTTTGGCAGGTCCATACGGACCTCCACATTAAAATAATTCTGTATAGTACGGTTATAAGGTATGGAAAAATGATAGAAATCCACATCATCTTTATCACTGAGGCTTCCCTTCAGACTACTGGTTTCATCCTGTATCAGAAATCCAAAATCCAGAAAAGCGCTGCCCTTATCCTGATCCGGCACCTCATAGATGGTATGCTGATTTCGATAGGTATTATTGCTGCCAAGAGTACAGGTATCCTCCCGCAGCACCATATTTTCCCGTATTTTACCTTCAAAAAACGCCCTTCCCTGCTTTACGGTCATAAGAAAAATAGGCTTTTCCCTGAAAGCCGCTCCCCACTGACTGCTATAGGTATTCGTTACTTCCATTCTATCATCCGCCTCCTTTTATTTTATATCGGCAGATTTTTTTTGTATTCGGGCAGAATGTAACGAAACGACTTAAAATGGAAATAAAATTTTTTAACAAAGCAAATTTTCGAGATACGTCGGGTCAAGATATGTCCAAGCTACGTCGGGTCGAGATACGTTTGAGATACGTTTTCAGGATACGTTCAAGATACGTCCATAGATTTATCCTGCCAGGAATCCTGCTGTAGCAACAGAATGGCAGATCTGACCGGCTGTCAAAAAGCAGCCGGCTGTTTTCATTCATTTAATATCCTTTACAGACATCCACCCAGCCTGCGTATCCCGAATATTTTTCCATTTCCGGAATTGTAAGCTCTATGGCGCTGTTGGAGCTTCCACAGGCGGGAAACACCGTATGGAAACGTTTCAGGGAAACATCCAGATATATGTCCACACCCTCGTTTACTCCAAAGGGACATACACCGCCTACGGCATGTCCTATGAGCGTTTCCACCTCTTCTAATGAAAGCATCTTTGCCTTCACGCCAAACTGCGCTTTATACTTTTGATTATCAATCTTTGCATCCCCTGCAGTTACAATCAACATACTATGACCGTCCACCATAAAAGAGAGCGTTTTCGCAATCCTCTGTGGTTCGCAGTGCAGGGCCTTTGCAGCAAGTTCTACCGTGGCGCTGGATACTTCAAATTCCTGAATTCTTTCCTCCATTCCGAATTTCTTAAAATATGTCTTTACCCTTTCTATTGACATTGATCTTTTCTCCTTTTTCTATACATATGACCAGAGTATTTTTCTATATTCTTCATATATCATGCTCTTGCATCAAAGCTTCCCTGTATCGCCATTCCCTCCGCCATCCCGACAGCATCAAAACCGGCCGGGCTTCCGTTTTTCATCTCCTGCCTTTTTGCATGGTAGGCATTGTAATAAGTCGCTTTTAAAGCTCCATGTACTTCCGTTTCCGCTTTGGATTCTTTTTCATGCCAGCCCACGCCTGCGGTATAAGTCAGGATTTCATCCCCGTTTTCATCATACACATGAATTGCGTTTCCCATCCCTTCAGACTGAATCCGGGCTTCATACGGTTTGCCAAACAAAATACACAGCCACCTCTCATCCGCATCTTTTATTTTCTGCAGATTCTCCATGCTGTCAGAGGCCATGGCCTGATTGATTTTTCCCATAAGCGCCGCCCTGTTCGGAGCCACCTTTGCAACCTCGCTTTTGCGAAGGATGCTGAACTTATTTCCCATATATACATTTCGAGCCGCATCCTCTTTGGCATATTCCGCAATCTTCTCCTTAAGGGAATCCGATAGCTTCCATTTTTTCTTCGATGCTGTTTTTCCTGTTGCCGTACATCCGATACGATCATTGATTGTTATTTTTTCAATTGCCATTTTATGCCTTTCTGTCAAATTGGGGTCTGTCCTCCAGATAATCCGGCAGCTCCAAAAAACTGTCTTCCAAATTGTTTTTTGTTTCACGATACTCTTTCCAGTAAATATCATAGAACTCATTTTTCCTGTCAAGCTCTGCCGGCGTCATTTCATAACTCCATCCGGCTCCGGTATTCCGTAATACCTTCACACCCTGGCATTCTATCTCTGCACCATAACCGCCGCTGCTTAAAATCGGACAGGTCAGCATTCCGCCGCCTGCCAGGGCAAATTTCTTTTCGGCAAGTCTGCTCTCTCCATCGTGCGTATCCCTCAGAAAGTCAAGTAACGTCAATTCTCCAATCCCTTTACATTTTTGATTGCCGCTTTGCTTTTTCATGACACTTTTTGCCTGTTGGTATAACAGCTTCCTATCCGGCGAAACATCGGACAGATATTCCGCCCTTAACTGCAAAACCTGTCTGGCAATCTGTTCTGATTCCGGCTTACCTTCCGCCATAGCCGCCCTTTTTGCCAATTCCTTAATGCTGCTGACAAGCTCTGCCTTTGTCTTATTGGTTTTCCCTGCTGAGGGAATGTATGACCAGTTGGGTTCCCCTGCTTTCGTTGTAGCAGTTGTAACAGCCCTTATGCTGCCGACAGAACCATTTAGTAAAACGCCCATGAAAATTTACCTCCCAACAACTGAATTTTCCATTTTCTTTTCATGCCTTCCAATCAAATTCAGGTTTATCTTCCAGATAATCCGGCAAATCTGCAAGCATACCGGTTTGAGCTGTCATATCCGCTCTTCGTGCTCCGTTTCCCGCCATTTCACTGTCCGTTAAGGGCTTTCCGTTTTTTGCATCTCTCCATGCCGCATTATAAATCAAGCACATTCCGGTCTGGCGGGCGGCCTCTGCATTGGTTGTATACATCGTCCAGCCTTTGTTGGAATAAGTTGCCACCATTTCCCCGTTTTTATCATAAAATTCGATATATTCGCTTTCTCCAGCAGGCTGTTTTTTATACCGGACCTCTCCCTCAAGCAAAGTGGCAATAAAGTCTATGGGTTTTAATGCGTTTTGTCCGTTCCTTGCAACCGCCTTCAGACCGGAAGTGATAATTTCCTTTCTGTCCGGCGATACCTCAGACGTATATTGCTTCATCAGCTTATTAAAGCCTTCCGACTGATTTTGAAACTGTCCTCTCGCAAAATCTGCATAGGCCTGTTCTATGATTTTCTTTTTATATTCTTCGTTGCTGATTCCGCTTTTTTGTCTGGAAAACACATAGGCGTCGTTGAAATCGGGCAGATGTATCCCGCCTATACTGCCTGTTTTGGAAAAGTATCTCTGCTGTAGTGAAATGTTGGATGAATGAACCTGCATGATTTAACTTCTTCTCCTTATCATTTAAAACATATTTCCCGGTTCCGGATACAGGAAACACTACACCCGCAATCCCGGAATATTTAAATTCTGCTTTCATAAAACCTGAAGCTCTTTTTCATAATCCTATTATTATTTTCGGACAATTTTCTTTCTTTATTAACAGCTGCAGTCCTCTTAGCTGACAATTCACTTCCTTTAACAAATCCTGTACCAATTATAATGACAGAAAAATCGGTTTTCCCGAAAATGTAATAAAAGGGCTACTTCCCGGAATGAATGGGAACTATCCTTTGGCTCAGCCCGATCGCACATACGATCAGCCCCGTAGGAATCAGAACCAGATAAACGGCATCGCAAAATTTGTCAAAAAGAAATCCATACACGATCTGCCCTACAGGCTGCGCACATAACGTAACAGCGGATGTATAAGCCATAATTTTTAAACGCCAATAAAAGCAAGCAGCCTTGAAATATCAGCCTGCTCTTTTGAAATGTAACGCATACTTAGGAGAAAATCCTGCTTAATCGACCAAATTACTTAATGACACACTTTTTATTATTTATCCGCTGATAATCCCCGTCCTGATAAAAGGATTACACCAAAACGCAGGCAGCAATTCCGCAATCATAAAACACCATATGACCGGCTCACAAAAAATAACCGCCATATACTGGAATTTCGGTATCAAAACCGCTACAAACAAAATCTTTCCAACCAGTTCAATCACACTGGAAAGCACGGGAAGGATTTTCTGTCCGATGGCCTGCAGCCCCTGCCTGGTGGGATTTAACAGACCTAATATGATAAGACACGGCGCCACCACACGAAGATACAGCGCACCATTTTCAATAACCACGCTTTCCGAAGATCCCGAAAGCAGCTTCACTGCCGTTGGCGCAAAAAAGAACATTAGCACGGATGCAATGAAGGTCGTTACCACCCCATACAGATAAGCGCATTTCATGGCCTTTCTGATTCGCTCCACCTGTCCGGCTCCATAATTCTGCGACACAAAGGTACTGACCGTCTGATTTATGGCGATATTGGGCATCAGCAAAAATTGAAACAGTTTTCTTGCCGCCGTATGCCCTGCAATTACCAGATACCCCAGATTGTTGATCCCAAACTGCAGGATTGCCGTACCCGAGGTAACAATGCAGCTCGTAAAGCCCATGGAAAGCCCTTGGGCAGTCATCTCCCGATATAGGCCCTTATCCCAGACAAAATGCTTCCTCTCCGGAATCAGCATTTTTGCCCTTTTTCCTATGTAAATAAGACAGCACACCACTGATACTCCCTGGGCGATTACCGTGGCTGCCGCCGCACCACGCACACCCATATGCAGTCTGGTAATAAAAAACAAGTCCAGCACAATGTTCAGGATAGATGACAAAACCAAAAACACAAGGGGCATTACGCTGTTCCCAACAGCCCGCAAGAGTCCCGCACATAAATTGTAGGCAAACATGACTGCAATAAACAATGTGATGGCAGAAACATAATCATATGCCTGGTCAATAATATCCGCCGGCGTATTCAACACTTCCAGAAAAGGATAGAGAATAAACCTTACGAGCACCGTAATTGCTGCCGTGATACATACGCCGATTACAATGGCGGATGCTACCGATTTCTTTAAATACTCCCGGTCCCCGCACCCAAAGCTTCTGGCTGTTACTACTGCAAGCCCGTTACCGACGCCCAAAGCAAATCCCATCAATAAGTCATACACCGCTCCCGCCGCTCCCATAGCCGCCAGTGCCTCATCCCCTAAGGTATGCCCGATAATCACCGTATCCATGGTGTTATACAGCTGCTGGAAAACGCTGGAAAAAAACAAAGGAATTGCAAAAATAAGCATAGACTTTAAAACCGGTCCATGAAGCAAATCTACAGAAGAATTTTTATATGTTAAAGTTTTCATTTAATACCATTCCCATACTTTACCATTAAAATATAGCATCAGCTCTCCACAATAGGACTATCCGTCCTTCATTACGGCAGCGTCATGTGGAATATATTATCAGAAAATGCCGTGCGTCACAAGATATTCCTATTTTCTCTTTGTTTCCTTTCTCTTTGTTTCAAATAACGGGGGAATCGTAAAAACAACCACCCACTATGTACATGGGTGGCAATCTCATATTTTATGAATGCTTTATTTTTATTGCAATAAACAGGCCAATCAGAAGAGCCAATGCCGAAATGCCTAATAAAACCAGCGTATCAAAGGAAATATTATCAGATGATAATGTGTTTTCTACGGCATGCGTCTGTTCCCGATTTGATTGCGGGGAACGAACTCCATTCTCTTGGCCCCGCTCTGTATCAGGCATAAAGGAGCTGTCTCTATTTTCCTGTAATTCCTGTCTGTCCGATTGTCTTCCGCCATCAGACACATCCTCTCTATCAGAAGCTTCTGTATCGCCGGGATTTTTCATGCCATCGGGAGGTTCCATGCCGCCAGGCGGTTCCATATCACTTGACCGCTCTATACCACTTGGCGGTTCCATATCACTTGACCGCTCTATATCACTTGGCGGTTCCATACCATCAGGCGGCTCATTTCCCGAAGAGACAGAAGCATTAGATGGGTCAAACATATTATCTACAGGAAGACCCTCTTCTGCGCTTCCGGGAAATTCCGTATCCTGCAGCATATCATCCTGATAATTACCGTCTCCACCACCGGCAAAAGATTGGTCATCACGATTTCTCTGACCACCAGGCATTCCGCCCTGTTCTCCGCCACCCTGTCTGCCGCCTCCAAACATTCCGCCCGGACCAAAACCGGAATTCGTCGAATTATCTATGGTAACCTGCTCCTGTACGTCGTCAATCATAATCGTGCAGATATCTCCTACCTTCAGCCCGGGTGTGCTGAGTACAACAGAAGAAAATCCATAGGGAATTTCCTCGGAAAGAAGCTCCCTGCCCTCAGAATCCTCCAGACTTATTGTTGTGCCTGCCTCGGCACTTGCATTGTGCATCAAAAAGCCCTGGGGAGAATCGGAATGAAAGCCCTCCGCCATAGCGCTGCCGCCGCAGGCGATTACCGTTCCTCCGCCTACTATACATTCGCCTCCGTTTTCACTCCCGTAATCAATGGCACAGTTGCCTCCGCTGTCAGAAACGCTGATAAATACTCTGCCGCCTTCAATATAAATATCTCCATTAGAATCCAGCCCGTCCGCATCCCTGCCGGAAGGGTTTGTGATCCTGATATCTCCGTCTGTAATGCGGATGACAGAGTTCTCGCCGCTCCCGGCAGCATTGATTCCATCATCTATTGCCATAATATCAATGGTTCCGCCGGCAATGGTAATATCCACTGCTTCAAGACCTTCATAACAATCCGTTATGGAAATCCTTCCTGATTCCACATAGAGAAATGCCGCATCATCGTCATTGGACACCGTAATGCCATCGTCTCCCGCGGAAATAGAAATCACAGATTCCCGAATACACACACTGTCATTGGCATGGATGCCATCCTGTACCGCACTTATGGCAATGTTCCCACCGGTAATTGCTAAATCATCATTGCATACAATTCCATGATAATACTCAGCATTTACTACAAGGCCTCCTGTTCCGTTAATGGTCAGATCATCCCGGGAATAAATTGCCCCGTCCACGCCGGAATCAGCAATTTTTGCATCATACTGTTCCCCGGAAGAAATCCTGCTTTTTGTGTCATCCGCCAGCGTCAGAAATACCTTATTCGCCTGTTCGATCCGGATTGCCGCATCATCGTCGCAATGAATCTCCACTCCGTCCAGCAGCAGCCATATCTTATCGCTTTTATCCGCATCAATTATGACGCTTCCGTTTGTAAGCTCTCCGGTCAGTACGTAATGGCCCGCATATGCAATATAAATATTTCCGTCATTGACATAAGCTCCGTTTCCCTTTATAACACTGCCCTTATCAGATAATGTTATTTTTGTTGCAGAGGAGACATCCCAGTCAGCGTCCAGATCATTGGCAGTAAACATGCCGCTGTCTGTTTCCCTGCTCATAGCAGGTAATATTCCCAAGGCTGTTCCACTCATAAGCAGAATTGTCAGCGCAATAGAGAGAATGACGGAGACAATGCAAATAACGTCAATCCTTTTGTGTGTAGACATGGAACCTCCTCCTTAGCCTGCGTAATCTCCGTTATAGCTGACCAGTACTGCACTGTTAACGCCATCCATTTCAGATAACGTGTTAATAAAATCTGTATTATCATTTTTTAACCGGATTTCCAATGTCAGTTCCAGACTGCCCTTCTGTGCGCTTTTGCTCTTAACAACGCACCTCCGGGTCATTTCATCAAGATATTCTTTTGCTGCAGTCTCGCTGTCATGTCCATCGCATTGGATGACCACAATGTATGGATTGAAATGGGACTTCCGGTTAACAAAAACAAGAAGCATGATTCCGATGATAACACTGCCGATGACAGCCAGAGGAATCATACCCGCCGCCAGCACGATTCCCACAGCAATGGACCAGAACAAAAACGCAATGTCCAACGGCTCCTTAATGGCTGTACGGAAACGGACGATGGACAAAGCGCCTACCATTCCCAAAGACAGCACCACATTACTTGTTACGGCGAGAATTACCAATGTAGTAATCATCGTCAGGGCAATCAGCGTAACCCCGAAGCTGGAGGAATACATAACTCCCTGATAGGTCTTTTTGTAGACCAGAAAAATAAACAGGCCCAGGCCAAAAGCCAGAATGAGCGCCAGCATCATATCAAACAGGCTGACGGCAGATACATTTTCAAGAAAGCCGGATTTAAAAATATCATTGAATGTCATTGTTCTTCTCCTTTATTTAACCGTAGATACGGCATTGTGCATATTTTGAAAAAGCGGTTACCTGCCGTCCGGGAAGCCGGATCGCATCACGGATAATGTCCGGCAAAAAATTATCCCATTTAACTTCCAGAATCATAGGGGCGTCCCCCGCGGGAACTGTGATGCAGGCCGGGTTCAGAAAATCCTCACATCGGAACCCCGTCCGAATGTCATAGTCGAGGGTAACCCGCACATTTCCGGGACCAAAAATGAATGGTTCCCTTATGTAGTCCACAATGATCTTGGGACGCAGTCTTTGTATTCGCATCTTAATATACAGCTCACGGATTAAATCCTCCTGACTATCCGCCATCCAATCCGCACGGCCGTTTACAAGGTCCAAAACCTGAACTGCGGTAAGATTGACGCTTTGCTTTTTCCCACGGCCGCCCGTCTTACTTTTCTTTTCCAGACGGATTACAGAGGTATCGCCGTTATAAAAGCGGATGCGGAATTTTTCCCTGCGGCTGATGCCATCCAGTTTTTCCCGCAGAGCTTTATCGGCGGCATTGTCAAAATACAGACTTCGTATCATGTATTTACCGTCAACGGCATGGGGATCAGGGCTTGCTACCGCCTTAAGCCGCTGTCTTAGCACCAGCAGATCGGCCTGATTGATTTCGTATTTCCACTCATGTCGATAATCCATAAAAATTTCCTTTCAATCTCATAGAATTCTCCTGCTTTGCACAGTTTACATTTGGAATTTGAAATATTAATGAAGCTTCTGTGAAAATTTTGTGATAGTTTCCCTGCAGTCAATAAAAAGACTGAAGAACGTTGATCCTCCAGTCTTTATTTCCATTAATATTCAATTCCACAGCTTCCTCACTGTTGTAATAAAGCATGTTTTAAAAGATGCTCCTGATATAAACGCAAATTCTCCTGCTCCTGTATTTTTCTCTTTTCAGCCCCCTCTTCCAATATCTGTATGTATTTCACGCGCCTTCTTCTTTTTTCGGCCTGCTCAGCCTCAAACTGTTCCTGCTCTTCCTTGGTGGGACCGGTAATTCTCCCGGGGCTGGTAACAGTACAGTTCCGCACATTTCCTTCTTCATCCAAATCGAAAACATAGCTTTTACCCGCCTGAAATTCTGCCACATTAGCGCCATAGGAGGCCGCCACCGTATTATCCCAGCGGTCATAATCTTCTTTCCATTCCTGCACCTTTGCCATAATCTTTCTGGCATAGGCGGGGTCTGCATCCATTTTCTGCTGCAGGCTTTCCGGTATAAGGATTGCGATTCTCCCGGAACCTATGCTGCTGTAATTCCTCTGTAAATCGCTGCGGGTCTGGGGCGGATTCGCACCAACAGGCTTCCAGTCATTTAATGCATCTGCACTTGTGTTTTTATTAAAATACTCCCAGAAGGGAAAGTCGTTTCTCTGCCAGTTCCCTGAGGAAATATCGGCATTGCCCACATGGGTTATGACATCATACATGGGGAAGGCATCCACAAAGTTGGTCGCTCCCACCCTTCCCGTATTGTATGCTTTGCTGATGGTCGAAATATAGTCCTTAGCCCCCGCCATCTTATTTGCATAAGCCGCCCGAAAGGCATTTGCAGCATTTTTATCCGTTATTTTACTCAGACGTTCCTCATAGGACTCGCCCATGTAGTCTCTTGTACCGATTCCGTTTACGCTCATTTTCTTCCTCCTCGTTTTTACCGCTCTCAACTGAAATTCCAATAATCATCCTTATACTTTATGCCTTCGCATATCCATGACGCTTCTCCCATGTATCATCTACAGGATGTCCTTTCCCGCAAAACCTTCATTTACCAACGCACCCAGTTTATCCAGAAAAGACTGGTAGAACATCCTTTCCTTCATCTGCTGCCTCTGCACTTCAATGCTCTTTAGACCTTCCGGTACAAGCGGGTGGTCTAAATCATAAAGCGCCTGCTCCGTTGCCCGGATTGCTGACTGCACCGTGCTTCCGAGAATATCATTTTCCCCACCGGTGCCTTTCATTACCTTATTAAGCCGCTGTACCATCATTTGGGATATGTGTGTCAGCATACCGTTCCTTCCGTTCATCCCAAGCCCGTTAACGCCTGTTTCCTTAGCTGCCTCCATCCAGGCCTTCTTTACCTCTTTTGGTGCATTCGCTCCCACAGACGCAAAAGCTTTTTCGTCATATCCCGTCTCAGGCTGTCCGGCTTTTTCTGCCACTGCCTCCATAAATCCCGTATCCCCGGATGAGACATTTTTTCCCGCCCTCTTTACCGGGTACCCTGTTACCGGATAGCTTGCTGTTCTTATTCCCATTACGCTCATTTTCCCAATCCTCCATTGTTGCCGAACATTTTAACCCTGACAATCTTCTCTCATTCGGAACCGTCCCCATTCCCCACAATCATGTTCCCTCATTTTATTTATCGGCAGATTTTCATTATTTCATGGGTAAAGGAAACGAAAAGCACATGAAATGTAACGAAAAGTGTATCTCTTTGCCGAATTGGTCGATTGCAGCCCGACTTTCCCGTTTTCCAAATAAGCTGCAACAGCTACAACAAGTAATTATTTTCCCGATTTGCAATCTGCAAACCGACTAATTTATAGGTTGCATATCCTCCCATAACTAACGGCTCTGCCTTGCAAATTTCTTCCGCTTCCTCACGGCTCTCTGTTTTCAGGATATACATACCTGCCATTCCCGGATAACCTTTAAAAACACCGCAGATTTCCAACTTTCCTTCATCGTCCAGCTTTCTTATATTCTCGACATGTTCCATAACTACCTGTTTTGTCACTTTATTATAGATCTTACTTTTCTCAATCATCATCATATACATTAACTTATCCATACGATTTTCTCCTTCTCTTTCTTTGCTTTCTCACTTAGGGTATTATATTATGTCTATCCGGCTATAGCAATCTGTCTGGCTTTATCTTTCTCCCACATAGGGCGTTGCAGGGTTTCATTTTAGTGCCATATTGCATTTGCTACATAAATAATTTATCATAGAATAGTGACAAAAATTGTCATTATTTGAAAAGGAGTTTAAAAATGTCAAAGGCGGAACGGCTTATTGAAATGATGATAACAATAAATGCAAAAAAGGATTTTACAGTAGGTGAATTGGCAAATGAATTTTCCGTATCAAAAAGAACAATACTGCGCGATCTGCAAGAATTAGAACGGGCCGGTTTTCCCCTTTACTCTGAAGTCGGGGCGGCGGGTGGATATCATATTTTGAAAGAACGCATTTTGCCGCCTATTGCTTTCTCAGAAAGCGAAGCAAGAGCTGTATTTTTTGCCTGTCAGGCCTTACAAATTTATCGTGACTTGCCTTTTGAACAGGAAACCATATCCGTCTTAAAAAAATTTTTAAATTGTCTGCCATTAGATGTACAAAACGGCATCGCGCAGATTCAGAACAAGATAGCATTTTGGACACCGGACAGGCATTGTGACTCGCCATTGCTTAAATCAATATTTCTTATTACAATAAACCATCATGCCGCAACAATACGGTATTCGTCAACATATTCTGAAAGTACGCGAACCATTGTACCTATCGGCTTATATGCCATGAATGGACTTTGGTATTGCCCCGCCTATTGTACATCAGCAAATCAAATCAGGGTATTCCGGGTTGACCGTATCAAAGAAATCATAGAGGAAAAGCCCTATCCAAAAGGAAAATATCCTATCCCTGCATCAATTCAAGAATATCTTGAAAAAACAGAGGTAAAAAATGATTGCCACATAAAAATCCGGCTGACGGACATAGGCGTTAAACGCTGTGAAAGTGAATGTTTACTTGCGAGCGGATTAAAAACGTTTCCAACAGGCGGCGGAATAATCGACATGGATATAAACCATACTGCTTTAGAATGGGTTGCCGGCTATATACTGCCATTTGGGAGCGACGCCACTGTATTAGAACCGACGGAGCTAATAGAGCTGATTCAACAAAAAATAAATGAATTACAGCAGCATTATTGCAGATTGGAATAATAAATTGGTTTTTAGTTTTTACAGTCGTTAGTCTGCAGCAACAGGAACTATGTAAAGATTGCATACCGCTTCGACGGCTTCACAAGCAGCGTTACAACCAGAATAACCGCCGCCGTTATACCCAGACTGAGCGGGTATACCTGCATGATGGTCGCAAAGGACGGCTTCTGCTGAAACACTATGAATATCCATGTAAGCCGTACTCCGCAGATTCCGATAACCGAACAGGCCGCCGGAATAAAGGAAACGCCAAAGCCTCTCAAATAGCCCGACAGCCCCTCCTGGGCAAAGCCGAACACATACGCAAAGAAAATATATTCCAGACGAATCCGTCCTGTTGCGATTACATTGGGATCCGTATTGAAAATGCCAAGCAGCGGATGGCTGAACAAAAGAATCAGCCCACTGACCGCCACAGTGCTTATCAGACTTTGTATCAGACAAAGCTTTAACGCTTTCCGGCAGCGGTCGTTCTTCCCTGCCCCGTAGTTCTGGCCTACAAAGGTGGTGCAGGCCTGGCCAAAAGAGTTCATGATGTAGTAGGCGAAAATCTCAAGATTGAAAGCCGCTGAAGATGCCGCCATTACTGTCGTTCCCAGACTATTGACTGCTGACTGGACGATAATATTTGCAAAGGAAAAGATCATTCCCTGTATACCTGCCGGAATCCCGATTCGCAGAATCTGCCCCAGCACATCCTGATTTATCCGCAGCTTTCGAAGCTCGATGCGGATTGCCAGCTCCGTCTTCATCAATGCCACAAACAAAATTGCAGAACTGATGAGATTAGAAATTACCGTCGCTGTTGCCACGCCGTCCACATCCATGCAAAGTCCCCGTACAAAGAACAGGTTGAGACCAACATTCAAAACACCGGAAATTACCAGCGCAACCAGCGGCGTCTGGGTATTTCCGCAGCTTCTGAAGATTGCCGATTCAAAATTGTAAAGCAGAATTACCGGCATCCCTGCCAAATAAATCTGAAGATATTTTACCGCCAGCGGATATACATCGTCCGGAACATCCAGCAATTTTATTACTTCAGGAGCCAGAAACTCTCCCAACACCGTAATAAACAATCCTCCCAGCAAGGCCACGATTACCGACGTATGCACGGCCTTTGAAATGTTCTCGTTATCCCTTTGACCGATAGATTTCGCAATGATAACATTACTCCCCAGGGAAATTCCGACGAAAAGATTGACCAGCAATCCGATGACAGGCGCATTGCTTCCCACCGCCGCCATAGCCTCCTTACCCGAAAACTGCCCTACTACCGCCAAATCCGCCGCATTGAACAACTGCTGCAAAATCCCTGTTACCGCAAGCGGTATCGCATATTTAATAATCTTGTCTCCCAAGGAGCCATTTATCATATCCATACGGCTTTTCATAATAAATTCCTTCTTTCCTATAACCTTTTATAACACTGTCCAAATTTCCCGTCAATGCAGAATTTTTCAACACGATTCACGGTATTCAAAACAAATATTATGCTGCATTTAATTTTCACTTGCAATTTTGGACATTCCAAACATTTGAAAAAACAATTCAAAATCAATATATTATTTTCTTGCCTGAATTCCCAAAAAATAGTAAAATATAATTAACTATAGTAACAGCGAAAAAATGGATATCAGGGAATATGTTGTCTAAAAACATCCTTTAGCAGGAAAGGAGGTATTCTATGGGGATCGGAAGCATAGCATCAACAAACAGTATGTCAGGTCTGCAGCTGACTGCGGTAGATTCAAAAAGCAAAAAATTTCAAAATGAAATTACAAACGCACAGCAGCAGATGCAGAAGCTATCTTCAACGCAAGAACTTTCTGTTATGGAAAAAAACACTGAGCGTCAGAAGCTTCAGAAAGAAATATCCTCTCTCAATGCAGAGTTGAAGCGGCATCAGGAAGAACTCAGCAGGTCGCAAAAAAGAGAAGCCATGATGGCGGAGCTGCGGGAAGATAAAGAACTGACAAAAGATGAAAAATCAGAAGACAAAATACAGGCAAAAGAAACGTCCTTAAATACGTCAGACGAAAAAAATCTACCAGCCGACGCTAAGCAGGCAGGCCGGCAGGGAAATGTCATAGTCAAAAACAACGATGGCACTGTTATCTTAAAGGAATCGGGCAGGCAGACTGATGAAACCACAGAAAAAGGCACTGTCGAAAAAGAAGCAAAAGCCTCAGACAGTGATACAGCTGTAGATGCCGGACTATCCCACAAAAAAGTGCATGCAATGGTATCAGCAGATTCTTCCGTAAAACAGGCAAATCGTCAGGGAACTATCATAGCAAAAACCAGAGACGGCATTGCTATTTTAAAGGGGGAAATGCGCCAGGATGAGAAGCGCGGCGTAGATACAGGGAAAAATCAGGCCGAGCTGGAAAAAATGGAGAAAAAAGAACAGCGGGCAGTGGCATTCCAGTTCTCTACATTAGGCGAAGCAAATAACACCATGAAATCAGCCGCAGAAACTAACGCAACCGGAACAAAAGATAATGCACAGATTGACGCAGGAAATAACGGTTTTAATAATCCCTTTTTTAACGCTATGAATGCAGCACAGGAAGACGGATGGGCATCACAACAGAGATTTTTCGTTTCTCTGGGCCATTAAATCATTTAACAGTTTTTTGCAAAAGCGGGGCTGTTGCAAAAGTACGATTCTCCTACAAAATGGTTACGATATCGACAATATCTGCACCATATATTGCAGGAATCTGTTACTTTGCAGCAGCCTCTTTATTTTATTCTACTGTTCTGGATGCTTTCAGCCAAAATCATAGCTTCACTATCTTCCATAAAAGCTCCAGCAGCTTGGAAACGTCAATGGGTTTTGCAATATGACCGTTCATCCCGGCTTCTAACGCCGCTTTTTTATCTTCATCAAAAGCGTTAGCTGTCATGGCTATAATCGGAATACCTGCAACATCCGGATTCTCCAACGCCCGAATCTGTCTTGTAGCTTCATAGCCGTCCATGACGGGCATCTGAATATCCATCAAAATCAGCTCATACCGACCGGGCTTTGCCTCTCTCATCCGTTCTACCGCAACAACGCCGTCATTGGCAACATCCACGTCAAAGCCGACTTCTTTCAGAATCTCCACGGCAATCTTCTGGTTCAGTTCATTATCCTCTACCAAAAGGATCTCTTTTCCATGAAAGGAAAATGTCTCTTGCAAAGCTTCTTCTTTATTTTTGACCGTAAACGGAGACTCAAGAATCTCTTTAAGTTCCGATAAAAAGATTGGTTTGGAACAAAAAGCCGTAACGCCTGCTTTTCTTGCCTCTTCTTCAATATCCGACCAATCATAAGCAGTCAAAACGATAATGGGCGTCTCCTCTCCGATAAGTGCGCGAATCCGCCTTACCACCTCGATTCCGTTCATATCCGGCATAAGCCAGTCTATGATATATACGGCATACTTATCCTCCTGCTCTCCTGCAAGCTTTACCCGAAGCACCGCCTCCTTACCGGATGTGGTCCAATCCGGGCGCATACCGATGGCGGCCAGCATCTTGGTCACACTAGAGCAGGTATTAAAGTCGTCGTCTGCCACAAGCGCCCGAAGCCCCCGCAGCTGGGGAATCGTTTCCTGTTTTACTGAACCGGAACAGGTTTTAAACTGCAAAGATACGGTAAACGTGGTACCTTTTCCCACCTCGCTATCCACAGAAACCGTACCGCCCATCATATCTACAATATTTTTGGTAATCGCCATACCAAGGCCGGTTCCCTGTATCCCGCTGACCGTGCTTGTTCTCTCACGCTCAAAGGGATCAAAAACATGCTTTAAAAATTCCGGGCTCATTCCGACTCCCGTATCCTTTACCTGAAATTCATAATCGGCATAGCCTTCCGGCGCATTTCTCTTCTGCAAAATCCGAACGCTTACCATACCGCCGGGTTTTGTAAACTTCATAGCATTACTCAACAGATTCAGCAAAATCTGATTCAGCCTGAGCTTGTCACACAGAACATGTTCGTTTACCACATCCACCGTATCAATATAGAAGTCCAGCTGCTTTGACATGATATCCGCCTGTACAATGGTCTTTAAGTCATGGAGAATCTCCGGAAGGGAACTCTCCTTTTCCTCAATTTTAACCTTTCCGCTTTCAATGCGGCTCATATCCAGCACATCATTGATCAGGCTCAGCAGATGATTGCTGGAGGTGGCAATCTTTGTCAGATAGTCTTTTACCTGTTCCTTATTATCAATATGTGCGGCGGCAAGTGATGTAAAGCCTATGATAGCATTCATGGGAGTCCGGATATCATGAGACATATTGTTGAGGAACGTGGTTTTCGCCCGATTGGCATGCTGTGCGGCCGCCAGAGCATCCTGAAGGTCAACTCTCTGCGCTTCCAGCTGCGCCTCCATCTTCTTTTCATCATCAATATCTACAAAAAAGCCCACGAAGCTAACCGGGGATCCATCCTCACGCCTGGACAATCGGCCGGCCGCATGGAACCATCTCCATCCTGCATTTTGGGTAAGAAGACGGTATATCACATCATAGGTCTTCTGACCGGTATAGTCCCTTACCGTGTCCCAATACTCCTTCATTACATACTCTTTATCCTCTTCATGAAGCAAATTTGACCAAGAATCCAGCCTGTTCGGAAAATCCTCTTCACTTTCGTATCCCAGCATGTTCCGAAAAACATCGGTCCAGATACAGGAAATTATCTCCCCACGTTCATCAAACTCCATGCTCCATGGACCGGATCCTAATGCCGCCTGAATATTTCCATAGCGGTCCGCTCCCGCTCAATCTGGGCAAGCGCAGCTTTAAGCCGTTCCTTGTCCGCCTTTTCCTGTCCCAAAAGAATCCTTGCTTTTTTTCTGTACTTATGAACCAGTATGAAAAATGCCAGAAGCATCGCAGCTGCCACGACGAGCGTCTGAACCAGAAACCTGTGCAGCGTCTCTAAAGATTCCACGCCTATCTTTTCCAATATGTAAGCTGCCTGGCCTGTGCCCGTTTTTGCACCTTCTACCACCCAGATTATCGCAATAAGAAAAAACGCCGCCAGCACAATTCCGCCCCCTATGGCAAAAACAGTGTTCTTCTTCTGCTTTTTTGACTGCATCGTTTTCCTCCCTTTGTGAATTAAGCCGATAATAAGCTTTACCATTCCGGTTATCATAATATGCCCACAAAATATCCGATCCCGGAAGTTCCTCTTCAAACCATATGTTAAAATATATCCCCGCTTTTAATAATATCCTCTTTTACAAGCAGTAAATTTATATTCGTCCTTTTTCTTTTATCCTTCACAATGTAAATATATATTTTAGCACATTTTTCTTATATTTACTATCCATAAAGCTGTACAAAACAGTGTACAAAATAGAACATTTCCTCCTGCAAATTTAATGTATATATTTGTGCCAGGCCAACATACTGTTCCTGCTCTGAATGATTTATTTTTTAATGCTTATATAACTGAATATGTCATAATCCGTTTTATCCTCCTGTAGAGCATAAAAATGCCCGGCTATCTTATCTGCAATAAAAAACGCATTTAATGCATATTCTAAATTGCCAAAAATAACCGGGTGCATCCTAAAGATTACATTGGACAGAAAGTCCCCTTCTTATCCTCCTTCAGCAGAGTTCCGAAAAAAACTATTGGAAACCGAACTCAAACGGAACTTTAAATTATTCTCGAGTATTATTTTTATCTCCTGCCGAGCGGTGCAGGTACCGGCGAACAAGACATAAAATCGAAATACTGATCACAGAGGCAAAGTCCTGATACGGTGTGGTATTGCTCACAATCATATGTCTTGCCACCAAAAAAATGATTACCTCTATTACATTATCCGAACTCGGACGCCATAACATCTGCAAGAACTCAATTCCAATCACAATGATAAAAATTCTGTCCAGATACTGCTTAAAGGCGTCCGTACCATCCAATAGCTCATTAAAAATCTCATAATTCTTAAAAAAACTGAGCAAAGCAAGAATAATGCCAATCAGCACAAGAATTGCTACGATCAGTTCCAGAATTTTGCATATCTTTTGAATCAATTCCTCTAATTTTTTCATATGTTTCCTATCATTAAACCCTTTCCGCCGGAATAATCATTTGTATACTTTTCTCTATGAACAAATGAAGCTCTTTTACCCGATATCAAAATAAAATGCCCGGCTATTCATGCCTATTGAACCCAAAACTCAATATTGCCGCACTAAATAACCGGGTGCACAAGGCATCTTCTCTTCGGCTGTCAATCATTGCGATGATTCGTCCTCCGAGGATGTCTTTTAATTTTCATGATCAAATGGATGTTTCCATCTTTATTCCAACTTAATCCGATTTTGGATAAGCAATATTATAATCCCATTTTAGGAAAAATCAAGTGTCTTTTTCTAAGAAATACTTTAACTTTACGATTGTTGCCGGAAAGAAAAATAAGAGAAAGATATCCCGCCGCAAAGCAATTAGCGGCGGGATATACTCTGTCTATTCATAAACTTCAATGATCACTTTCTCAGCGACAAATTCCTCTCCCTCAAAATAACCCTGTGCCTCTACTCCGTCATCCGCCTTGATTTCAGAAAAAGCTGCTTCTGCCCTGTCAATATCTGCGCCGGCGCCCGAAATCGTCCACCGTTCAAATATTGTCGAATCTTTGCACCGGACAGTTACCAGTTCTTCCTCCGAACCTCCCTCTCCCGGCATCGCAATTATATTTCCCTCATCGTCTACCAGTGTACGGCTGATTACAAAGGAGTCCGAAGAGACGCTCCTTACTTTTCCGCCGATAAACATGTCTCCCTCATTCAAGTCCAACTTCTTCACTCCATCCGCGCTGCCACCCGTTCCATCATTCTGTCCCGACTGCTCCGTACCTACTGTTTTATCCGCTGCTGTCTTATCATCCTCTGCAGTATCTTCCGCTGTTCCGTCTACTTTGGATTCCGCCTCTTTTAATCCGTCTTCCTCCGTCCCCTTCTCTGATGAAAGGACCTCACTGCCGTTATCCGTCTCCGGGATGCCGCCGCATCCTTCCAAAAGTGCCATCATAAGTGTCAAAACTACAGTTGCCATCATACATTTTCTTTTCATTCGCATTTCCTCTCTTTGCTGTCATTCAACCCAGCTTGCCGAGTCTGCGCTTATTGTAGCAAAGAAATCTCTAAACCTTCTCTAAGGAACCGCTCCTGATACATTTAATAGACCCCTTTGGTCTGATAATAACACTATCCTGCTCCACTAATAACCCTCTTTCATCCTCCACATCATCTTGTCTGTTTTGTGACCTTACCCATTCTCTGCATTATACGGTTTTTCGAATGGTACGTATCATATGCTGTTTTATATTCGGCATATTCTTCGCTTTTGCTTTTTGCCGTTCCCGCTTCCAGCATAGCTTTCTTCTTTTCTGTCAATATGTCAATTTTGCTCTTTGCATATGCATCCGCAACCCTTTCCATATCCTCATCATTGTGGGAAACGGTTGAATCTGACAGCTGTTTAAGACGAGAATCTATTGCTCTTTCATCGATTGCTGCCGTATAAGAAATTTGATTCAAATAATCATTCATTTTGATATTTATAGAATACACTCCCTTTTACTTTGCTTATATTGGTTAGATTGGAACGTCTACAAAAACCTTAACTACCATTGCAAAATCGCTTGGTCGCTTTTCCGGTCTTTTGATTTCCTGCCAGCCTTGTCCTGCCGCAAAATATATCAGCAGATGCAATGCATGATCCTTAATGCCTCCAGTATCTCCGTTCCCATACCATCCGTCAAAGAATATTCCACATGGACCGGGTATCCCTCATAGGACTTCTTTTCCACAAAGCCGTAATCCATCAGTTCCTTTAACTGCTCCAGCAACATTTTCTGTGTAACGCCGTCTATGTCACGTTCCAGCTTCGCCAGAAATGTCGCCCCTAAACCCAGCCGCCATAAGATGATCGATTTCCATTTCCCTTTGATAATGTCATGCATCGGTTCCAAGGGGCAGGTATATTCCGTTCTCATTTTCATAGGCTAATCCCCCTACTTTGCCCGTTCATCATACAGCCAGAACATATAACCATAATTATCATTACCTGCAAAATTTATAAGCTGTTCTTCCGTACCGCAAAGAACGAAGTAATCATGATCCATTGTTCCGTCATTATAATGTTCAAAATCAACTGTATAGTTTATTCCAGCGAGCCGTTCTATCTCGTCTTTCACTGCTTCACTATTAGATTCAAACATATTATTATCACTAAATACATCCACTACGACTTTGTATAAAACTGCATCCCCATATTCCCCCATAGCCCTTTGTAAAGGAATTGAATATATGCAGTGACCATTATTTGGGGATTTATAGCAGGCTTCACCCTCATAAGCATAGGCTGAGACTTCCGGCAGACTTTCCGTCTCCTGTTTTTGCGCCGCCTGATCCTGCTCCGCTATTTCCATATCACCATCTGACTGCTCCCTCTGCCCGGTGCCATAGTCATTAGGATTCCCATCCAGTGAAGCATCTTCTATTCCCGCATCCACATAATCATCGTTTACAGAAGCAAAATTAAAAATATTAGGGATTTCAAATACAGCTATAACACAAAAAAATAAACAGGCCACCGCCATTCCCCACTTAATCCATATGGAATGCTTCCTTTTGGCTTTTTCTTTCCAGGCTTCTTCAATATAATGTTCTTTCACATTAGTCATACTGTTATACAGTTTTCTGGCTTCTTTTTCTTTCATAGTGAATAATCCTCCTTTTCAAGTGCGGATTTCAAACTTTGACGCAGCCGATACATCCTCTTTGCCATATCTCTTGGCATAATCCTATATTCCTTCGCAAGGTCTTTGACCCCTTCACCATTCCAATAGCGTCGCATGAAAAGAATCCGGTCAGCCTTTGGAAGCGAAGCAAGCCATGTGTTCAAGAATTCTGTCAGTTCCATCTCCTCAATTTCATGTTCTACAGTTATCGGAGACGGAATACAGTCCTCCAGTTCACTCAAAAGCTGTTCCATGCCGGCATACCGCTTTTTCCGATGATTTTTGTTCCAAAGATTAATTGCAATATTCCGCGTAACTTTGCCAAGCCATGCACCAAATCTGGCTGGCTGTTGCGGCGGTATAGAGTTCCATGCCTGCAAATATGTATCATTAACACATTCCTCTACATCTTCGGCAATCGTCAGGATGTTGAATGCAATGCTCTGACAGAACGCCCCATACTTCTTTGCAGTTTCTGATATCGCATTCTCATCACGATGATTGTATAAGTCGATAATCTGTAAATCTTCCATTCGCATCCTCCTCTTGCCGTAGTTGTGAAGACCTTCACTTATAAAGACAAGTTTTCATCAGAAATATTCCTTTGAAACATAAAAAATTATAACTTTTTTCTTCAAATATATCCACCACGCTTTACAAAATGAATTGTCCAAAATAAGAAAAGAGCCGTCCCCCATATCCCGCAAAAGCACATCCTATCCCCGGAAGGAGAAAAAGCAGTCATCCGGGGCCGGGACCGTACCGCGGTATGCCATATTCAGCCTGTAAGGGGAGATATCCTGTATCATGGCTCCCCTCCTTACAGATGCCGCAGGTTCTCACGGTATCTGCGCAGCTCCTTTTCATCCACGGCGCCGATGACCTCATCCAGCCACTTTACCATCCGTTCCCTGTCCTTCGGCAGATGCCCCTCCACGTTGATGCAGTTCGATGCGCCCATCGTTGCAAAATAGGTGTCTATGTCAAGGCTGCCGACCAGCGTCCTTAGTTCATACAGCTTTTCTGTCTCCGTTTCCTCCGTCCAGTTCCCATCCCGGATTTCCTGGTACAGCTCCGAGGTCGGGTAGATCGTCAGCATGGAGGAAACAATGACCTTCGGGTGGAGTTGGTTGAACACCTCCGCCGTGTTCTTTACCCCTTCCTCCATATGTCCGGAGCCGTATATCCCGGCAAGGTAGAAGAAGTTATAATCCATCCCCACTTCATCCAGCCTTTTGCATTCTTCTATGATCTCCTTCGTGCCGAACCCTTTATGCATGAAGGACAGTGATTCCTCGTCCCCTGCCTCCACGCCGATGGTAAGGCTGTTATACCCATGCCCCCGCAGCTCCCTTAACTGCTCCGCGGTCTTCGGCGTGATATCCGTGATGCGGGCGAAACAGCCGATGGACTGCACTTTTGGATAATATTTCCGTACCAGTTCCGCCAGCGTTTTCAGCTTGTCAAAACTTAGGACGAAAGGATTCGCCCCGGTGAAGAATACCCGCTTTGCGTTCAGGTAGTAACGGCTGATCTCCTTTAAGTCCGCCTCCACCTCAGATAAAGGCGACATACGGAACTTAAACGGCACGTCCTCATAGAGCGTGCAGAACTTGCATTTGTGGTGGGTACAGCCCGCCGTTACCTGTACCAGTGCGCTCCCTGCCTCATAGGGCGGCCTCCATATCGTTCCCGTGTAATGCATAAAACATCTCTCCTTCCTGTCTGTAAAAATCTAACTGACGATACCCCTGATCTCTTTTAAGTCCCGGATACCGTTTTTCTCCATGTACTTTTCCAGCCCGCTATATCCACTGATGTGTTTATCCCGTCCGCCTCCTTCCTGAATCACATGATAGCAACTGGCAGGGAAAAAGAAAAGTACTGCCTTTTTTCGATTATAGTGCATAAAATGATACCGGTATCAAAAAACATAGTACCTTGAACAGATAGGACGGATATAGACCGGCGGCTTCCGGTTTAAAGCCCGTTCTCATCTTATACTGAATATTCTAACGCTTCGGAGCCACCGTTTTATCGCTTGAGAGCCACCTCGGATTTTAACACTTTAGAGCCACCACAAACACAAGATATAGTAATGGAGCCATGAGCATGAGCTCACAGCTCCAAC